>Ga0308159_1000696_pt1 | contig 67479 bp, 49 predicted proteins | sample PhyCR1_FD_201040 | JGI IMG/M metagenome (GOLD analysis project Ga0308159, IMG submission 201040) | Phyllosphere microbial communities from UC Gill Tract Community Farm, Albany, California, United States - DLSLC.R1 | ecosystem: Host-associated > Plants > Phyllosphere > Unclassified | place: USA...
AAGATCTGGCCGGTGCTCGGACGATGCTTGCGGCGCATGAACTCTTCGGTTTCCTGCAGCGAGCGGCGGATCACGAACAGCACCGGCACGATCAGGCAGCCGATGAAGAAGGGAATACGCCAGCCCCAGTCACCGACCTGGGCCGGGGTGAGGGTGGTCGAGAGTGCGTAGCCGATGGCGGCCGCCACGATGATGGCCACCTGCTGGCTGCCGGACTGCCAGCTCACGTAAAAGCCCTTGCGGCCGGGCGTGGCCATTTCGGCCAGGTAGACCGACACACCGCCCAGTTCCACGCCGGCCGAGAAGCCTTGCAGCAGGCGGCCGATCAGCACCAGTACGGGCGCCAGCGCGCCGATGGTGGCGTAGGAGGGGACAAAGGCGATCAGCATGGTGCCCAGCGCCATCAGGGCCAGGGTCACGATCAGGCCCTGGCGGCGACCGACGCGGTCCACGTAGGCGCCCAGGATGATGGCGCCCAGCGGACGCATCAGGAAACCGGCGCCAAAGGTCATGAAGGTCAGCATCAGGGACGCGAACTCGTTGTCGCCCGGGAAGAAGGCCTTGGAGATGTGCGTCGCGTAGAAACCGAACAGGAAGAAATCGAACATTTCCATGAAGTTGCCGCTGGTAACCCGCAGCACCGTGGAAAACTTCGACGGGGAAGAAGTGGATGTCGTCATGATATGTGCCTCGTTATCTGTTGGGCGGACCGTGTTGCTTCCGGTCTTGCGCCTGTCTCGTCCCGCCATGCGGCAGGTTGTGTCAGGATCTTTTTTGTGGGGACAGCTATTGCGCCGCCGATTCTATGCCCGAATTCCCGGCCATGGACCACCCCGACCCGGGATGGAAGCAAATATCGGTTTTTTCGATAGCTGGATGAAAGCTTGGGGAGCCAATCCGGCCAAAAGAAGGGCTTTCCGGCGTTGTTTTGCGTAGTTCTGCACTGCGTCAAGGCAAGCTGGCCGTAAATATGGTGCAATGCCGCATCACGTTTGTGCGGCTCTGCGGCCCTGCGGCCCCGCCCACCGTTTCCCATCTCCACCCGTCTCGAAAGGTCTCCATGAAAACCGCCGTCTACAGCGCCCGCCGCTACGACCAGACCCTGCTCCTGCGTGCCAATGCCCAGTCTGGCGCGGGCCACGAACTGGTGTTCCTGCAGGACCGGCTCGACAGCGATACCGCCCAATTGTGCAGCGGCTGCGAGGCGGTGGCAGCCTTCGTCAACGACGATCTCGGCGCACCCGTACTGGAGCGTCTGGCGGCCCAGGGCATACGCTTTGTCACCACCCGCTCCACCGGCTTCAACCATATCGATACCCAGGCCGCGCGCAGGCTGGGCATCACGGTGGCGCGGGTGGCCGATTATTCACCTTATTCAGTGGCCGAGTTCGCGGTGGGTCTGCTGCTGGCGGTCAATCGCAAGATCGCCCGCGCCAGCATGCGCACGCGCGAAGGCAATTTCGAACTGGATGGCTTGATGGGTTTCGACCTGCACGGCAAGACCGTGGGCGTGATCGGCACCGGCAAGATCGGTGCGCTGTTTGCCCGCATCATGGCCGGTTTCGGCTGCACCGTGCTGGGCAGCGACGTGCATCGCAACCCCGATTTCGAGGCATTGGGCGGCCGTTACGTGGAGCGCGAGGCCTTGTTCGCGGCCAGTGACGTGATCTCGCTGCATTGCCCGCTCACCGAGGCCACGCGCTATCTGGTCAATGCGCAGACCCTGGCGGTCACCAAGCCCGGCTGCATCCTGGTCAATACCAGCCGCGGCGCGCTGGTGGATACCGAGGCCGCCATCGCTGCCCTCAAGAGCGGCCAGCTGCGCGGCCTTGCCATCGATGTCTATGAGCAGGAGGCCAGCCTGTTCTTCCAGGACCTGTCCTCCACCATCATCACCGACGACGTGATCCAGCGCCTGGTATCCTTTCCCAACGTGATCGTTACCGGTCACCAGGCCTTCTTCACCGAGGAAGCCATCGGTCAGATCATGCAGACCACCATCGACAACCTCAACGATTTCGCCGCCGGCGCCAGCCTCGGGGAACGCCTGGTGGCTTGAGCGGCGCTGCTTTCAACCTGCAGCGCCGCGGGTATTGAACAGCGAACCCAGTTGCTCGCCGATGCGCGGACGCAGGTGCTCGCGCACGCGATGAATGATCTCTTCGGCGTCGGCCGTGCCATAGGTCTGGGCCAGTTGCCGGTGCATGTCAAAGTGCAGGTAGAGCAGGCCACGCAGGCTCTGGAAGGCGGTGGGGTGGGACTGTCCGCAGATCTGCTCGTTGTTGTCCATCACCTGGTTGAGCACGCCCGGATCGAACAGGCGCACCTGGCAGATCACGGCGAAGCGCACGATCTCCAGGTCCAGGGCTTCCAGTTCCTGGGTCAGCTCATCGGGGGTGTGGCGCTCGGCGCTGAGTTTCTCGGACATGAATTCTTTCGGAGGAGGAGGGGCCTCCAGCTTAGCATTTGCTGCGTCGCGAAAAATTGTCGGAAATCAATCCTGCCTTGATAATCAGAGGTGATCAGGGCAATGGCGCTAGGATTTGGGCGAGAGAGTGGTAATTTTTTGCTGCATGGCAGCGAGGTTGGGCAATGGGCGACGCCGGCTGCCAGCGCCGCCCACTACAAGCTACGCCGCTTCCACCATGGGATAGAAGTCCCGGTTCTCACGGCCAATGCGGTCGAACAGCAGCTTCAACACCCGATTGGCATCGGCACGGAACAGTTCGGGTTGTTCCGCGATGCGCTGGGCGTCATTCCATTGGCGCGAAAACTGGGCGTATTGCGCCGAGATGTCCTGCATCTCCTCCTGATAATGCCTGGCCTTGGCGGCCAGTGCGGGCGACGCCTGCTGCATGGCAGGGTAGAGGTAGCGGTCTTCCACCGACAGGTGCAGCTTGATGACCGAGCTCATCGCGATCACTTCGCGGGCGATGGAGGCGGCCTTTTCGGCGATGCCCTGCGAGCACAGGGCCTTGAGTTGTTGTACGTGGCCGATGATGTCGGCGTGTTCACGGCGGTATTTGTCCAGGTTCATATCGTTTCGCTCATGGGTGATGGAAGAACCCGCACCCGGCCAGGTCGGCCGGCTGCGGGGGCAGGGGCATTACTGCAGGGCGGCTGCGGGTCCGAAGAATTCGTAACGCGCCTGCGCCGCCGGTACGCCCAGCTCCTCCAGCGCCTGCCTGATGGCCTTCATGAAGGGCTTGGGGCCGACGAAGTAGGCGTCCACATCACGATCGGCCGGCAGCCACTGCTGCAACAGCGCGGCATCGATGAAGCCGTGGGCATGCGGCGCCACATCGCCGGCACGCTGGTTCTCGTAGCAGAAGCGCACCTGCAGCTGGGGATGGCGGGCAGCCAGTTCTTCCAGCGTACCGCGGAAGGCATGCACACCCGCATGACGGGCGGCGTGGATGAAGTGCACCGGGCGGCCGCTGGGCAGGGCCGCGACCAGCATGCTCATCATCGGCGTGATGCCGACGCCGCCGCTGATGAGCACCAGCGGCCTGGCGCTGGCGGTCAAGGTGAACTCGCCGGAGGGCGGGAACAGTTCCACCACCGATCCCACATGGATCTGGTCATGCAGATGGCGCGAGACCTTGCCCTTGGCTTCGCGCTTGACGCTGATGCGGTACTGCGCCGGCTGACCGTTCTGACGCAGCGGCGCCGACAGCGAATACTGGCGACGCTGCTCCTCCCCGTCGACCATCATGCGCAGGCCGATGTACTGGCCCGGTTCGAAGTCCAGCAGGCTGCCGCCATCCTGCGGCACGAAGTAGAAGGACGTGATTTCCTCGCTCTCGGCCACCTTGCGGCTGACCACGAAATGGCGGCCACCGCGCCAGCCACCGGGCGCTTCGGCCTTGCTGTCGTACTGCTGGCGCTCGGCGCCGATGAGGATATCGGCCAACTGCCCATAGGCCGCGCCCCAGGCGTCGATGACGGCATCGGTGGCGATGTCCGCACCCAGCACTTCGCGGATGGCGCGCAGCAGGCAATCGCCCACCATCGGGTAGTGCTCGGGCATGACCTGCACGGCGACGTGCTTGTTGATGATCTGTGCCGCCAGGGGGGCCAGTTCTTCCAGGCGGTCGATGTGGCGGGCATACATCAGCACGCCGTTGGCCAGCGCCCGCGGCTGGTCGCCGCTGGCCTGGTGGGTACGATTGAACAAGGGACGCACTTGCGGATAGTCACGCATGAGCATCTGGTAGAAGTGCGTGGTCAGGGCCTCGCCGCCCGATTCGAGCAGGGGGACGGTCGACTTGACGATGGCGAGTTGGGCTTCGGTCAGCATGCTGGGCCTTTCAGTGGTGGAGTGGAGGTGCCGGAGTACCGGTCTGCCCTGATGTATTACAAAAGCCGTGCCATCATTTCGCCCCAATAAAATCAATGACTTAGGAAATATCCATGTCATTTATACCTGTGTCATAATGACTTTAATTCACATTATCGGTAGTCAATATGACCTCAAAGGCCTTGCTGGATGCGCTGTTGCCGCTGGTGGCCGACCTCTCCCGGGAGATCGATGATCGGGAGCGCTATCGGCGCCTGCTGCAGACCTTGCGCACGCTCTTTCCCTGCGACGCGGCCGCGCTGCTGCGGCTGGAGGGCGAGGTGCTGGTACCGCTGGCCATCGACGGTCTTTCTGGCGACACCCTCGGGCGGCGCTTCCGGGTGGCAGATCATCCGCGCTTCGGCGTGCTGCTGGCCAATGTTGCACCGACGCGCTTCCCGGCCGATTCCAGCTTGCCCGACCCCTATGATGGGCTGGTCGACGGGCTCAACGACGCCCATTCCGGCCAGCTGGAAGTGCACGATTGCATGGGTTGCGCGCTGACCGTCAACGGCCGTCCCTGGGGCCTGGTCACGCTGGATGCGCTGGGGCCGGGGCGCTTCGACCGGGTCGACATGGCCTCGCTGCATGCCTTTGCCGCGCTGGCGGCCGCCACCGTCAACGTGGCCGAGCGCATCAGTGACCTCTCGCAAGCCGGAGAACAGGCGCGCCAGCGTGCCGAAGCCTATCGTCTCGGGCTGGAGGAAAGCCAGGGCAAGCGTGAACTGATTGGCCAGAGCCCGGCCCAGCGCCAGCTGATGGAAGAAATACGCATGGCCGCACCCAGCGACATGACGGTGTTGGTCAGCGGCGAAACCGGCACCGGCAAGGAGCTGGTGGCGCACGCCCTGCATGCCGCCTCGCCCCGCGCCCACAAGCCCATGATCAGCCTGAACTGCGCCGCCTTGCCCGACACTCTGGTCGAGAGCGAACTGTTCGGCCACGTCCGTGGCGCCTTCTCGGGCGCGGTGGCTGATCGTCGCGGCAAGTTCGAGATGGCCGATGGCGGCACGCTGTTCCTGGATGAAGTCGGCGAGTTGCCGCTGGCGGTGCAGGCCAAACTGCTGCGGGTACTGCAGAGCGGGCAATTGCAGCGGGTGGGCTCGGACCGTGAACATCGGGTCGATGTACGCCTGATCGCCGCCACCAATCGCGACCTGGCCGAAGAGGTCAAGCGCGGTCACTTCCGCGCCGACTTCTATCACCGCCTGTCGGTCTTTCCCATCCGGGTGCCGCCGCTACGTGAGCGGGGTCGCGACGTGCTGCTGCTGGCCGGGTATTTCCTGGAGCAGAACCGCGCCAGACTGGGCCTGGCCAGCCTGCGGCTGTCCGCCGACGCCCAGCGCGCCCTGCAGGATTACCCATGGCCGGGCAACATCCGGGAGCTGGAACATCTGGTCGGCCGCTGTGCCTTGCGTGCCCTGGCAGCACAGCCGCAGCGTCCGTCCATCCTCACGCTGGACGCCGAGGCGCTGGACCTGCGCACACCGCTGGCGCTCGCGTCCGATGCAAGCGCGGCAATGGGGAATGCTGTCGCGGGAGTCAATCCGACCGGCGCCACGCCGGGGCCGCTCTCTCTGTCACTGCGCGATGCAGTGGAGCGCTACGAGCGCGAGCTGGTCGGTGCCAGCCTGGAGCGACACCAGGGCAACCTGGCGGCTGCCGCACGCGAGCTGGGGCTGGACCGGGCCAACCTGAGCCGACTGGCCCGCAGACTGGGATTGCGTTGATGGCTTCAGGAGGAACAGGGCCTGAGCATGAGAGCAGGGCGCCTGAGCCTGAGAGCGCAGGCACAGCAGTCGACACGCTCTAAAAAAATCGGCCAGTGCTCGCCGGGTAGAGACCCGTGAGCACTGGCCGCAGCGTCCTACCGACGACGCCGGGAAGTTCAGGCTTGTGGCCGTTCGCTGTCCAGTTCCGCCAGTTGCCCGCGAATGCGGAGGGCGGTCAGGTGGCGGGCGGCGGCGGCATCGTCGTTGACGTGTTGCAGGTCTTCCGGCGGTGCGCTGATCGCTTTGACGGGAGCCCCTTGCTGCGGGCTGCCTGGAATGCCAGGGTTGAGTTGCGACATGATGTTCTCCAAGGGATGAAAATCTTGTGCAGACCCGCGGCCGGCAGGGCCGACGGGCAGGGCTGCCAAATCCCGTCCGCAGGGGGCCGGCGCGGAAACATCGCGGCCGATATGTGAACGTTTTGGCAAGCCAGATGAATGCATATTAGCCGTTTTAGCTGCGCTGCAACAGGTGTTCGAGGACCTAAATTTTTGTAGGAAGTCGCGAAATGTTGGGGTGGGGCAAGGATAAGCACCTGCCATCCTCTTCGAATTTGCTGCGCAGCAATGCAAGGTGAGTTTCGGGCCCTCCATGCGCGAGCTTGCCGATTGGTACCCGAGTCCCGCTATCCCTGCGCATCGATTCCTACGCCAACTGGTGGCATTGGCCGATGCCGGTTGCCGGCATGAGCGGCTAGCCTTGCTGAATCGTCCATCCCCTCATACCTCATGCAAGGAGTCCCAATGAACGAGCGCAAGCACGACAATTCCAACACCTACAAGATCATAGAAGTCGTGGGCAGTTCGCCCAACAGCAGCGACGAGGCCATCCGCAATGCCCTGGCCGACGTCGTCAAGACCGTCAAGAACGTCGACTGGTTCGAGGTCACCCAATGCCGTGGCCATGTCGAAAATGGCAGCATCGGCCATTTCCAGGTCGGTCTGAAGATCGGCTTCCGGGTCGAGGCCTGATCCAGCCAGCCATGCCGTGGACTGCACGGCAGAGCTTGGGCGGCCCTTCCCACGGATGAGGGATACAGGGCTGCAATCGGGCTGGTCCCCATATAGCGAGGTTCAATTGGCGGCTTTCAGGCTCCTTTGGCTAAAGTAGGGGTTCATCACCGCGTGCAACGGCGATACTCGCCACGGCAGCCACGGCAGCCACGCCAGCACCGCCACTTGAATCGCCGGCACTGCACCCTCTTCATCGTCAATTCGTCGTCAATTCGTCGTACTGCGGCCCGACCTTCGCGGCCCCGCCGGCGTTTGCGTTTTCGTGCAGTGCGGCAGCAGGCCTCGTCACCAATACGGATTTCTGCCCAGCGTGCAGCTCCGGTTTTTTTCGCCGCGCTGCAACAGTAGGATTCATCCTACGCGATCTCAGGCCGCTGTCCGATAGTGAGGGCTGATCCTGATCCGTATAACGTAATCATCGGCGCTCAAAAGTTTGTCCAGGCCAACATAACAACAAGGACATGTCTTCGCCCGGCCACCGGATCAAGCCCGGCCGAGGTGCAGATGCAATGCGATGCGACGAGCCAAGGGTGCTTTCCATCTCAGGTGCTTTCACACATTAGGGGTCCATCTTGCAAGCTCGAGTTCTGTTAGTCAGCTCGGAGGCCGTACCGCTCGTCAAGACCGGTGGCCTGGCCGACGTCATCACCGCTTTGGCGGTAGCGCTGCGCAAAGTCGGCATCGACGCCAGCATCCTCATGCCCGCCTATCCGGAGGCGGTGCGCAATCTCGGCGAGACGGTACAGATCGGTCTCAAGCATGGGCTGCCCGGCGGCGCCGGCCGGCTCCTGCGCGGCACGGTCCCCGGCACCGACGTGCCGGCACTGCTGCTCGATACCGCGCGTTTCCGCCAGCGCGGCGCCAACCCCTATCTCGATGCCGATGGCGTGGAGTTCAGCGACAACGCGCTGTGCTTCGCCGACCTCTCGCATGCGGCCGTGGCCATCTGCGCCGGCGAGACCAGCCTGCCGGCACCGCACGTGGTGCACGCCAATGATTGGCACGCCGGGCTGATTCCCTGCCTCCTGAAGCTGCGCGGGCTGGATCACATCGGTACCATGCTGACCATCCACAACCTGGCCTTCCAGGGCAATTTCGCGCTGGGCTCGGCCGAGCAGATCGGTATTCCCCAGCACCTGCTGACCGGCGATGGCGTGGAATACTGGGGCAAGCTGTCCTTCCTCAAGGCCGGCATCCGCTTCTCCGATTGCGTCTCCACCGTCAGCCGCAACTATGCCGAAGAGATCATGACCCCGCGCTTCGGCTGCGGCATGGACGGCATCCTGTCCTTCCGCAAGCTGGACCTGCGCGCCATCCCCAATGCCATTGACGCCGAGCTGTGGAACCCCGCCAACGATCCGCTGATCGCCCGCAATTTCAGCGTCGGCAACATGAAGGGCAAGTCTGCCTGCAAGCGCGACCTGCAAAAGCTGTTCGGCCTGCCGGTCGATCCCTTCGCCCCGGTGATGGGCCTGGGCAGCCGCATCTCGCACCAGAAGATGGCCGACGTCGTCATCGAGGCATTGCCGGGCATCATGGAGCGCCATCCGCGCCTGCAGGTGGTGGTGCTGGGCTGCGGCGACCATGACTACGAAGACGCCTTCCTGGCCCTCACCCGCCAGTATCCTGGCCGCATCGCCGTGCATATCGGCTATGACGAGCGGCGCGCCCATGCGCTGCATGCCGGCAGCGACATGCTGTTGCACCCGACCCGTTTCGAGCCCTTTGGCCTGACCCCGCTGTATGCCATGCGCTATGGCGCCATTCCCATCGGCTCCCGTGTCGGCGGTCTGGTCGACACCGTATGCGACGCCGATCTCGATCCGCAACGCGCAACCGGCGTGCTGTTCGAAGGCGAGCGCGTGGAAGACATGCAGCACGCCGTCGCCCGCGCCTTTGCGCTCTACAACGACAACGAGCGCTGGCAGTCCATCCAGCGCAATGCCATGAGCATCGACTGCGACTGGGCCGGGCCCACCCGTGCCTACATCGACGCCTATGCCCACGTGGCGGACATGGCCGTGCGCACACTGTTTGCCCCGCGTCCCTTGCCGGTGGAGCGGCCGGCAGCGCAGGTCGCCCACGGCGCAGTTGCCCATGAGCGGGTGGCTGGCATGGTCAGTCCGGCGAAGGCCATTGCCGCGGCCCTGGCGGGTGTGGTTGCCGGACCTTCGGCCGTGGCGGCGGCCTGATTGCGTCGCTGCAGCCGTGGCAGCTGCAGCCGTCTTTTGACAATTTTCTTTCAAGCCCGACCGCGTCCCTGCATCCATCAGGGACGCGGCAGGGAAGGTGTTTGCCGGCGCGCCGCCACGCGGTGCGCCGGATGCTGACCATCGATATTTCGATCAACCCAGATAACAACAACAGGAGTGTGCATGTCCGGCATGTCTGTCATGGCGTATAGGGAATCCCTGGACTCCGCGGATTCGTCTTCCGACGCCAGCTCGGCGCCCCCCCATCATGCCCCCGGCGCAAGCCCGGAGCAGTCCCTTCCTCCCCTCGAAAAAACCGCGCTGTCCCTGTCCTTTGAAGAGCAGGGCCTGCTGGAAGCCCTGCTGGCAGGGCGCCTGAACCAGCCTTTCTGCCTGCTCGGCCCGCGCTATGCGCGCGAGGCCAGCGGCGTCAGCGCCATTCGTTGCTTCCACCCCGGTGCCGAAGCGGTCCGCGTGCGCTGCCGGCATAGCGGCGCCCTCTTGGGAGAACTGCAGCAATATCCGCTCAACGGTTCGCCCAGCGGCTTCTTCAGCGGTGTCGTCACCGGTCTGGAGCAGCGCCGCTACCAGGTCCCCTATGTGTTGGAAGTGGACTGGCATATCCCCGACGGCAACCGCAGCGTGCAGAGCACCGAAGACCCGTACGCCTTCGGCCTGTTGCTGGGCGAGCTGGACTTGCACTTGCTGCAGGAAGGTCGCCATCGTCAACTGGCCGAATGCCTGGGCGCGCGCCCGATGGAAATCGATGGCGTGCCCGGCACCCGCTTTGCCGTGTGGGCGCCCAATGCCGAGCGCGTCTCGGTGGTGGGCGACTTCAACCAGTGGGACGGGCGCCGCCACGTGATGCGCCTGCGCCATGAGCCCGGCGTGTGGGAGCTGTTCATCCCCCGTATCGGCCCGGGCGACGTCTACAAATACGAAATCCTCGGCCGTGATGGCGTGCTGCTGCCGCTCAAGGCCGATCCGGTGGCGCGCGCGACCGAGCCGCCGCCGGCCACCGCCTCGGTGGTGGCCGATGCTCGTCCCTATGTCTGGCAGGACCAGCAGTGGATGGCCGAACGCGCCCAGCGCCAGTCGCGCTCGGCGCCCATGTCCATCTACGAGGTACATCCCGCCTCCTGGCGCCGCGTGCCTGAACAGGCGCATCGCAACCTCACCTGGGATGAGCTGGCCGATGAGCTGATCCCCTACGTGGTCGGCATGGGCTTCACCCATATCGAACTGATGCCGGTGATGGAACATCCCTTCGGTGGCTCCTGGGGCTACCAGCCGATCAGCATGTTCGCGCCCAGTGCCCGCTTCGGCAAACCGGAGCGCTTCGCCGCCTTCGTCGACCGTTGCCACCAGGCCGGCATCGGCGTGCTGCTGGACTGGGTGCCGGCGCATTTCCCCAGCGACCAGCATGGCCTGGCGCAGTTCGACGGCACCGCGTTGTACGAACACGCCGACCCCCGCGAAGGTTTCCACCAGGACTGGAATACCCTGATCTTCAACCTCGGCCGCAATGAGGTGCGTGGTTTCCTGATCGCCAGCGCCCTGGAGTGGCTGGAACACTTCCACGTCGACGGCCTGCGCGTGGACGCCGTGGCCTCCATGCTCTACCGCGACTACAGCCGCAAGTCCGGCGAATGGGTGCCCAACATCCATGGCGGACGCGAAAACCTGGAAGCCGTGGCCTTCCTGCGCGAGCTCAACACCGTCGTGACCCAGCGCTGCCCGGGCGCGCTGATGATTGCCGAGGAATCCACCTCCTGGCCGGGCGTGACCGCCGAAGTCAAGGACGAGGCCGATCATCACGGTCTGGGTTTCCACTACAAGTGGAACATGGGCTGGATGAACGACACCCTGCGCTACATGCAGCATGACCCGCTGTTCCGCCGCTATCACCACCACGACATGACCTTCGGTCTGCTCTACGGCTTCTCGGAAAACTTCATCCTGCCGATCTCGCATGACGAGGTGGTGCACGGCAAGCGCGCATTGCTCAACAAGATGCCGGGCGACGAATGGCGCCGCTTCGCCAACGTGCGCGCCTACTATGGCTTCATGTGGACGCACCCGGGCAAGAAGCTGCTCTTCATGGGCAGTGAATTCGGCCAGCCCGACGAGTTCGACCACGACAAGTCGCCGTACTGGCACCTGCTGGACGAACATGGCGGCCACCCGGCCGGCCACCGCCAGCTGCGCCAGCTGGTCAGCGACCTGAACCATCTCTATTGCAGCGAACCGGCACTGCACCAGCGCGACTGCCGCGCCGACGGCTTCTCCTGGGCGGTCGGCGACGACAGCGTCAACAGCGTGCTGGCCTACTTCCGCTACGCCGACGAGGGACCGCCGGTGCTCATCGTGGTCAACCTGACCCCGGTGCCGCGCACCCACTACCGCATTGGCGTGCCACCCATCGCACCGGGCCAGCCCGGCGTGTGGCGCGAAGTGCTCAATACCGATGCCGCCGTCTATGGCGGCAGCAACAGCGGCAACATGGGCCGGGTCGAGGTGCAGGACATGGGCTGGCATGGCCACCCCAACTCCATCGAACTGAACCTGCCGCCGCTGTCCACCCTGATCCTGCGTAGAGAGTCCTGAAATGAGTGTCACCTTTCCTGATCGCCTGATGCCAGGCCTGCCTTACCCCCTGGGCGCCAGCTCCGATGGCCTGGGGGTCAATTTTGCGGTGTTCTCGGCCAACGCCACCCGCATGGATCTCTGCCTGTTCGACCCCTCCGGCAAGCGCGAACTCAAGCGCATCCAGCTGCCCGAGTGCACCGACGAGGTGTGGCACGGTTACCTGCCTGGTGCCGCCCCGGGGCTGGTCTACGGCTTCCGCGCCCATGGTCCCTACGAACCCAACAAGGGCCATCGCTTCAATCCCAACAAGCTGCTGCTGGACCCCTATGCCAAGCGCCTGGTGGGCCAGGTGCGCTGGACCGATGCGCTCTACGGCTACCGCCTGCATTCGGCCCGCGCCGACCTGTCCTTCGACCGGCGCGACAGTGCCGCGGCCATGCCCAAGGCCATGGTCACCGAAGACGCCTTCGTCTGGGAACATGACCGCCTGCCGCAGGTGCCGTGGAACAAGACCGTGATCTACGAGGCCCACGTCAAGGGCATCTCCAGGATGCGCGAAGACCTGCTGCCGCACGAACGCGGTACCTTCGCCGCGCTGTCCGATCCGGCCTTCATCGACCACTTGCTGCGCCTGGGCGTGACCACGCTGGAACTGATGCCGGTGCATGCCTTCCTGCAGGACAGCTTCCTGGTCGAGCGTGGCCTGAGCAACTACTGGGGCTACAGCACGCTCTCGTATTTCGCGCCGGAGCCGTCCTACATGTCCATGGGCGATCCCAACGAGCTGCGCATGGCCGTACGACGCCTGCACAGCGCCGGCATCGAGGTCATCCTCGACGTCGTCTACAACCACACCAGCTGCGGCAGCGAACTGGGCCCCACGCTGTCCTTCCGCGGCCTGGACAATGCCAGCTACTTCCGCCTCATGCCCGGCCAGGAGCGCTATCACATCAATGACACCGGCTGTGGCAACACGCTGAACCTGTCACACCCTCGGGTCTTGCAGATGGTGCTGGACTCGCTGCGCTACTGGGCGCAGTCCTTCCATATCGATGGCTTCCGCTTCGACCTCGGCTCCACCCTGGGGCGCGAACCGCATGGCTTCGACCCCGGTTCGGGCTTCTTCGATGCGCTGCTGCAGGACCCCGTGCTGTCGCGCCTGAAGCTCATTTCCGAACCCTGGGACATCGGCCCCGGCGGCTACCAGCTGGGCAACCATCCGGCCCGTTTCGGCGAATGGAACGACAAGTTCCGCGACGACATGCGCAAGTTCTGGAAGGGCGACGAGGCCATGCGCGGCGGCTTCGCCCAGCGCATGCTGGGTTCGGCCGAGCTGTTCGAACACCATCGCCGCAAGCCCTGGGCTAGCATCAACTTCATCGCCTCGCATGATGGCTTCACCCTGCGTGACCTGGTCAGCTACAACGGCAAGCACAACGAGGCCAATGGCGAGAACAACAACGACGGCCACAACGACAACGCCAGCTACAACTGGGGTGCCGAAGGCGAGACCGACGATGCCGCCATCCAGGCCACCCGCGCCAATGTGCAACGCTCCATGCTGGCCTCGACCCTGCTGGCGCAAGGCACACCGATGCTGCTGGCCGGTGACGAATTCAACCGCAGCCAGGGTGGCAACAACAATGCCTACTGCCAGGACAATGAGATCTCCTGGATCAACTGGGAGCAGGCCCGCTCGCCCGAAGGCGCTGCGCTGACCGCCTTCGTGGGCCGCGTCACCGCCATCCGCCGCGACTTCGAGGTCCTGCGCGCCAGCTATTTCCTGCATGGCGCGCAGATGGTGGCCGACGGCCTGCCCGATGTGGCCTGGTTCGACGAGGCGGCGCACCCGGTCTCCAGCGAGGACTGGAACAATCCGGTGGCCCGCGCCATCACCCTGCAACTGGCCGGCAAGCGCCAGGAGGCGCACAAACAGCTGAGTTCGCGCATCCAGGACGCCGCCAATACCGATGCGCCCGGCGACATTCCCGAAGCCATCCCGGATGTACTGATGATCTTCGTCAATGCCGGCCATGAGCCCATCGAGTTCCACTTCCCGCGCACCGAAGGCGAATATTGTCTCCTGCTGGACAGCGCCCAGCCCACCGGCATGCCGGAAGGCGAGGGTGCCGCAGCAAGGGTGCAGGGCAGCGCCACGGTGCAGGTACAGGCCCACAGCCTGCAGGTGTTCGCCAACCGGCCGCTGCACCTGTCCTCGGCCATCTATCCACTGGCGGCCAATGAATGGATTGCCCGCAATGAATGGGGAGAGCGCGCATGACGGCCCGCTTTTCGCTGCCGCTGCCTTTTGGCGCCCAGGTCACGGCGCCTGGCCAGGTGCGTTTTCGCATCTGGGCACCTGGCGCCGATGCCGCTGCGGTGGAGATCACCGGAGGCGGCCGCCTGCCGATGTCACCCGATTCCGCGGCGCCGGGCTGGTACGTACTGGACACCGCCTGCGAACCCGGCACCCTCTATCGCTACGTCCTGCACTCAAAGGTGGAGGGCGAAATCACCGTCCCCGATCCGGCCTCGCGCGGGCAGGCCGGGGACGTCTTCGATCCCAGCGTGGTGGTGGATGCCCACGCCTACCCGTGGCAATACCCGCACTGGCAAGGCCGGCCCTGGGAAGAAACGGTGCTCTACGAGCTCCATCCCGGCGCCATGGGTGGCTTTGCCGGCATCCAGCAGCGCCTGGCGGAACTGGCCGAGCTGGGCATCACCGCCATCGAACTGATGCCGGTGGCCGAATTCCCCGGCGCCCACAACTGGGGGTATGACGGCGTGCTGCCCTTCGCCCCGGACGCCAGCTACGGCACGCCCGAACAACTCAAGGCGCTCATCGATACCGCACATGGCCTGGGGATGATGGTGTTCCTCGATGTGGTGTACAACCACTTCGGCCCGGCCGGCAACTATCTCAACAGCTACGCCCCGGAATTCTTCCGGCATGACAGCAACACCCTGTGGGGGGCGACCATCGATTTCCGCCGCCCCGAGGTGGCCGATTTCTTTACCCTCAATGCCCTCTACTGGCTGCAGGAATACCGCTTCGACGGCCTGCGCCTGGATGCCGTGCACGCCATCTGCGAGCCGGACTGGCTGGTCAGCCTGGGCCATCGCATCCGCCAGGAGATCGGCACCGAACGTCATGTCCACCTGGTGCTGGAACACGACGGCAATGCCGCCCATCTGCTGGGCTATGGTGGCCAGGGCGAACAGGTCGCCGATCCCGACCAGGGGGAGGTGCGCACACGCACCAGCCATGTCTACGATGCCCAATGGAATGACGACGCACACCATGTCCTGCATGTGCTGTTGACCGGTGAAGACGGCGGCTACTACAGCGCCTACGCCGAGCAGCCGGCCGAGAAACTGGCGCGCTGCCTGCAGCAGGGCTTCGTCTACCAGGGCGAGGTCTCTCCGTACTCCGGTGAGCCCCGTGGCGAACCCAGCGCCGAGCTCCCGCCCACGGCTTTCGTCAACTTCCTGCAGAACCACGACCAGATCGGCAACCGCGCCTTCGGTGAACGGCTCACCGTGCTGGCCCATCCGCTGGCCTTGCATGCCGCGCAGGCCCTGATCCTGCTGGCGCCGCAGGTGCCGATGCTGTTCATGGGCGAGGAATTCTGCGCCGTGCAGCCTTTCCTGTACTTCACCAGCCATCAGGACGAGGCCCTGGCCACGGCCGTGCGGGAAGGGCGGCGACGCGAGTTTTCCCGCTTCCCGCAATTCGCCGATCCGCAATTGCTGGAGCAGATTCCCGATCCCAACAGCTTCGCCACCTTCGTCTCATCCATCCCCGAGCCGGGTCCAGCACCAGGTTCGGCGGCCTGCCTGCGTCGCGTGGCCGAGCTGCTGCACATCCGCAAGCTGCATATCGCACCCTACCTGCGCGGCGCGCACGCGCTGGAGGCCCGTGCCATCGGCCCCAAGGCGGTGCAGGCGCGCTGGCGCCTGTCCAACGGCAGCGTGCTCAACATCACGGTCAACCTGGATGAGCAGCCGCTGCAGGAGTCGCTGGAACAACTGGCCCATCCGGCTGGCGCCGATGTGCTCTTCGACAGTGGTGCCGTGCTGGAAACCCTGGCCGAGGGCACATTCCCGCCGCACGCCATCCTGGCCCTGCGTGAACCGGCCGCGGACACGATGTCGACCCAGCCTATCGGGAGACTGACATGAGCAGCACTCTCATGCGCGAAGCCGCGCCATCCCGAATGTCAGCTCCCGTGCCCCGCCCGGCCACGGCCCCGGCCACCCAGGAAAGCGATCTCTATCGCCTGGCACGCAAGGCCGGCATCGCCGTGCAATGGACCGATGCCTACGACCAGCCGCAGGTGGTGCAGGAAGACGCGCTGCGCGCCATCCTGGCCGCACTGGGCTTGCCCTGTGACAGCCCGGGCGACTGTCGCGACAGCCTGGCCGAGCTGGATCGTCAGCAGGCGGTCGGCTACCTGCCACCGCTGCTGACCGGGGTGCTGCACCAGCCGGTGGCGCTGCCCATGCATTCGCGCCTGCACGGCCTGTCATGCCGCGTGGAGCTGGAAAACGGCGCACGCCTGATGCTGCTGATTTCCTCCGACCTGAACCGCCCGCCGACCTTGCCACCCATTGAGGTGCCCGGTTATCACCGTCTGCTGGTGGCCGGCCATATCCTCACGCTGGCCATCGCCCCCGCGCGCTGCTACACCATTGCCGACGCCCTGGCCGACCGTGGCAGCGAGCGCGGCTGGGCACTGGCGGCCCAAGTCTATGGTCTGCGCAGCGACAGCCTGAACCCGGCCCGCACCATCTACGGCGACGGCGGCATCGGGCATTTCGGCGCGCTCAAGGCGCTGGCACCGATGGCAGCCGAGTACGGCGCGGCAGCGCTGGCGATGTCGCCACTGCACGCCATGTTTGCCGCCGATCCCGGTCGCAGCAGCCCCTATTCGCCTTCCAGCCGGCTGTTCCTCAACCCCTTCCTGATCGACCCTGCCGGCATTCTCGGCGAAGAGGCCCAGGCCCAGGTGCTGGCCGAGGGGGGATCGGAAATGATCGCCGCCCATGAGCGCCTGCAGCAGGCCAGCCTGATCGACTGGCAGCGCGCCGGTGCGCATCGCCTGACGCTGCTGCGCCGCCTGTACGCCTTGTTCCGTACCGAACAGGCGGGGCAGGGACAGCATGCGCACCATCAGGCCGCCTTCAAGGCCTTCCAGAGTGCCGGGGGCGCGGCCCTGCATGCGCATGCGCTGTATGAGGCCTATAGCCACCACCTGGCCGCGCAAGGCGTGGCCGGCAGTTGCGACTGGCGCCAATGGGGCCAGGCCGGCCTGCATCCGGAGACCTCCGAGATGCGTGCCTTCGCCGAGCAGCATGCCGGCGAGATCGATTTCCACCTGTTCCTGCAATGGCAGGCGGCGCATCAACTGGGCCAGGCCCAGCAGGCCGCCCGCGATGCCGGCATGCCCATCGGCCTGATCGCCGACCTCGCTGTCGGTGCCGACAATGGCGGCAGCCAGGCCTGGAGCCATCAGGCCGAGATCGCCGCCGGCCTGACCGTGGGCGCGCCGCCGGACCGCCTGGCCCCGCAAGGCCAGAACTGGGGGCTGGGCGCGTTCTCGCCGCTAGCCCTGCGCCGTACCGGCTACCAGGGCTACCTGGCGATGCTGCGCGCCTGCTTCGCCCAGGGCGGCGGCGTGCGCATCGACCACGTGCTTGGCTTGAACCGCCTCTGGCTGGTGCCACAAGGACTGGACGCCGATGCCGGCGCCTACGTCAGCTATCCGCAGCAGGACCTGCTGCGCCTGATCGCGCTGGAATCCTGGCGCCATCGCGCGGTGGTCATCGGCGAAGACCTCGGCACCGTGCCGCCCGGCTTCGACCAGGCACTGGATACGGCGGGCGTGGCGGGCATCCGCGTGCTCTGGTTCCAGCGTGACAAAACCGGCTTCCTGCCGCCGGCCGACTGGTCGGATCAGGCCATTGCCGTGACCACCACGCACGACCTGCCCACCGTGGCCGGATGGTGGTCCGGTGCCGACATCGCCTGGCGCGACCGCCTCGGCCATCTGGATGAAGGCGTGGCCGCCGCGCAGGAACAGCGCAGCCAGGACCGCCGCCAGCTGTGGCACAGCCTGGTCGAGCAGGGACGGGCCAGCGGCCCCTTGCCCGAGGTGGCACAGGCCCTCGTCGAGGAGGTGTCGGAAGAACACCATCCCGCCACCCTGGAAGACTGCGCCATCGCAGTCGACGCCGCACTGGACATGGTGGCCGCCACCTCCTCACCGCTGGCCGTGGTACCGGTGGAAGACATCCTCGGCCTGAGCCAGCAACCCAATCTGCCCGGCCTGACCGACCCCCACCCCAACTGGCGCCGCCGCCTGCCGGCCGATACGCCACAGCTGTTTGCCGCCTATGCCGCCCGGGCCAGGCTGGAACGCCTGCGCCGCGTGCGCGGCTGCGGCCCCAAGGAGATCTGATGCCCGACCCGACCGCACCCCATCCGCATGGTGAGCGCAGTGACCGCCGTGAGCGCAGTGAGCGCAATGACATCCCGCGCGCCACCGCCCGCCTGCAGCTGCATCGCGATTTCCGTTTCGAACATGCCGCCGAGGTGGTGGATTACTACCATCGCCTGGGTGTCAGCCATTACTACCTGTCACCCATTCTGGTCGCCCGTCCCGGTTCCACCCATGGATATGACGTGGTGGACGCCACCCGCATCAACCCCGAACTGGGCGGCGAGAAGGGCCTGCGCCAGCTGTGCCAGCGCCTGCATGCCAAGGGCATGGGGGTGATCGTCGACATCGTCCCCAATCACATGGCCGTGGGCCAACACAACGCCTGGTGGCAGGATGTGCTGCGCTGGGGCCGCCACAGCCACCACGCCGACTGGTTCGACATCGAGTGGGACAGTGCCGACCCGGCCCTGGCCGGCAAGGTCCTGCTGCCTTTCCTCGGCCAGCCCTATGCCGAGGCACTGGAAGCCGGCGAACTGGTGCTACGCCTGGATACCGAACGGGGCGAGCTCTATGTGGCGCACCACGACAACGTCTTCCCCCTGGCCATGCAGGATCACGCGGTGGTGCTGGAGACCGCCGGCAGCCCACGTCTGGCGGAGCTCATCAGCGCCTTCCAGGCGGTCGAAGCCGGTCACCCCGAGCAGTACCGCCAGGCAGCGGAGGCCTGCAATCTGATGCGCAGCCTGGCCGCCGACCCCGATGCGCTGGCCGACATCGACGCCGCCCTGGCCGCCTTCTCCGCCGTGCAGCCGCATGGACGTAGCACCATGCACGAACTGCTGGAACGCCAGCATTACCGCCTGGCCTACTGGCGCAATGCGGCTGACGAAATCAACTGGCGCCGCTTCTTCGAAGTCAGCGAACTGGTCGGCATGCGGGTCGAACGCGAGGATGTGTTCGAGGCCATGCACGCCGAGATATTCCGCCTCTATGGGGAAGGTCTCATCGACGGCCTGCGCCTGGACCACATCGACGGCCTGACCGACCCGGCCGCCTATTGCCAGCGCCTGCGTGCGCGTCTGCGCAGCCTGCGACCCGACCATGAACCCTATCTGATCGCAGAAAAAATCCTGGCCGGCGACGAGATGTTGCCGCCCGGCTGGGCGCTCGATGGCAGCACCGGCTATGAATTCATGGACCAGTGCGCCGCCGTCCTGCACGACGGCGAAGGCGAACCGGTGCTGGACGAACTGTGGCGCGACATCGTCGGCGAAGTCACGCCGACAGTGGATCACATGCAGGGGCATGCGGCGGGCGAGCTCAGCCATTTCCCGACCATCGTGCAGCAGGCGCGCCGCAGTTTTCTGGTGCGCAATTTCGCCGCCGAATTCAATGCCCTCACGCACTGCCTGCACCAGCTCGCCCGCACGGCAACGCAGACCCGCGACCTGACACTGATGTCCATCCGTCGCTGCGTGGCCGAATTGCTGGTGCATTTCCCGGTCTATCGCACCTACGCCAACGCCGAAGGCATGCCCGCCCTGGACCGTGAACTGCTGGCCCGCACCGCCCGCACCGCAGCGGCCACCCTGCATGCCGCCGATCACCAGACCTTGCACGTGGTGGAAGGCTGGCTGGGTGAGGATCTGCTGCTCAATACCAGCGACGCCCGCCGCCGCGCATTGCAACTGCGCGCCATCGCCCGCTTCCAGCAACTGACGCCGCCGCTGACGGCCAAGTCCATGGAAGACACCGCCTTCTATCGCTATGGGCGCCTGCTGTCGCGCAATGAAGTGGGCGCCGAACCGGCCCACCTCTCGCTCTCCGTGGCGCACTTCCACCAGCTGGCCGCGCGCCGCGCCGAACAGACGCCCTACAGTCTCCTGGCTACCGGTACGCACGACCACAAGCGCGGCGAAGATGCCCGCATGCGCCTGGCCGCACTCTCCGAGATCGCCGAGGAATGGGCCACCGTGCTGCGCCACTGGCATCAGCTCAATGCCCCCATCGTCGCGGCGACCGCCGGCCCGCAGGGTGGCATCGACGCCGTCGACGAAAGCATGCTCTACCAGACGCTGGTCGGTGCCTGGCCCGATGGCATGCGTGCCGGCGACGACGACTTGAGCGCCCTGGGTCAACTGGCCGAACGCGTCATCGAATGGCAGCGCAAGGCCCTGCGCGAAGCCAAGCGGCGCAGCGACTGGGTGGCACCCCAGCAGGACTATGAAGACGCCTGCGAACGCTTCACCCGCGCCTTGCTGTGCGACCCCGGACTGGACCCGCGCCATCATTCCTTCCTCACCGAACTGGAAGACTTCGTACGTCGCCTGGGCCCGCTGGGTGCCATCAACAGCCTGTCGCAGACCATGCTCAAGCTGGCCAGCCCAGGGGTGCCGGACTTCTACCAGGGTAGCGAGCTCTGGGACCTGAGCATGGTCGACCCCGACAATCGCCGACCGGTGGATTTCGCCCTGCGCGCGCGTCGCCTGGACGAGGCCACCAGTCGCCCGGTCTCCCTGCGCGAATGGCAGAGCGGCGGCGCCAAGCAGCAACTGATCCATGCGGTGCTGCAATACCGGCGCCGCCATGCGCCACTCTTCGCCGACGGTGGATACATCCCCCTCACGGCCCATGGCAAGCTGGCGCGCCATGTCATCGCCTTTGCCAGATTGCTGCCGGCGGAGCAGGGCGATGAAACGCAGGGCCTGCAGGCGGTGGTCGTCATCTGTACCCGACTGGCGGGCCACCTGCTGTCCTTCGAAGGACGTCGTGAAGAAGCCTTGCCGCTGATCTCTGCCCAGGCCTGGGGCGATACCAGCATCGCGCTCCCGCAGTCACTGTCGCATGTGGCCGGGCAAGGCATGCGACTCTGGCGCAGCGTCCTCACCAGCGGCCAGGGTCAGCTGGAGGAATGCGCCATGCCTGATGGTGAACGGGGTGGCAGCATCGCCGTGGCGGAGATTCTGGGGAGTTTGCCGGTGGAGATGCTGGAGTTGCATCTGGAGTGAGGGAAGGCAGCCTGAGGAAAAAGGCTGCCTTCTCCTTCAACGGGTCAAGTAGGCTGACCTGCCTGCTTCTCGGAATACAGGCGGGTTGCCATCAGTCCATGACCAACGGCTGCCCCGGCTTTGAGCGCCGCAACGATAAACACCGTTTCAGCGAGCTCCTCCCTGGATGCACCCGCTGTCACGGCGTTCTGAACATGCGCGTCGATACAGTAGTTGCATTGGGTCGCCAGGGCCACCGCGATGGAGATCAACTCGCGGTACTTCTCGGGAATTTCTCCATCTTTGCGTTCGGCAGTGGCCTTCAAATGGAGAAAGGCTGCGGCCTCCTGCGGCGCGGCCTGGATCAGTTGCTTGGCAAAAAGCAGGTCATCCGGGGATTGATAGGTGCTCATGTTTTTCCTTGGTGTCCAATTTCAATGGGGGTGTCATTGCTTGCCTTGCCGGGCGCTCGCTTCCTGATGGTCTCGAATAGACCTAGGAGCCAGCACATGGGACAACCTCTAAGCAATACAAGGGCCCCTGCCAGCATCAATGGAACGAGGAGTCCATAAGCCTGGTGGTGCAGCAATATGTAGATCGAAAGGCCGATTAAAGCAAAGGCACACAGGCCTTTCAGTAAATGCACCGTGACGGAGCGACTACAAAACATTTCCTGTTCCTTTCTCGTGATTCGGATAGCATCCGATGCCGATCAGAATTCGTCGATGCGATAGCCGCCTGCTGCCAACTGCTCGCGCATCAGATAGCGCGCCCGGTGCAGCCGGCTCTTTACCGCCGCAACCGAGATATCAAGGTACGCCGCCGCTTCCGGGGCGGACAATTCCTCGATATCACGCAGGATGAGAATTTCCCTGTAATGCGGAGCCAGATTGGCCAACGCCGCGACCAGGTCGCTACGGAGTTGCAATGGCGAAGAGGGCGCTTGCAAACCTTCTTCCTGCGCTGCTGTCAGTTCAACAGTGCGACGCGGTTTTGCGAAGAGCCGGTAGCATTCCCGTTCGATGATCCGGAATAGCCAGGCCGCCAGTGCAGAGAGCTTCTCTACCGTATTGAATTTGCGATGAAGTTTCCATAGCGCCTCTTGCACCGCATCTTCTGCATCTTCACTGCTCGCGCAGGTTCGCCGGGCGAAGCGTCTAAGGTCAGGTTGCATGCGGGCGAGCAAAAGATCGAGCGCCTTGGCATCCCCTCGGAGCGCGGCTTCAGCCACCTGGATATCAATGTCCATGATCTTTCAGCTTGCGACCGAAAAGCGCGCACAGTGGGCAAAATCCGATGAAGCCGGTACAGGCCATTAGGGCGCCGACACCTATTGTCAGCCATTGGATCTCGTGCAAAAAGGGGATAAGGAACGCGGCTCCCACCACGGCCAAGCCAGCGCACAAGCGGAGGGCGCACTCCCATTTTGCTAGATTTTTCTTGAAAAACATCTGATTCCTTTCAGTGGTAGGTAACGATTCCTAACTGACTAGAGGCGGCAAAGGCCGCAAAGGATTCAAGGCGCAGCGAATTTTTTTCCGGAAGTAGTGCTGTTCAGGTGGGCTAGCGTATCGCCATGTGGAGCGTAACCTGCTCTGGGATGCACTCCAATTGCCCTTACGTAGGCATTGTTGCTAGAACTCGTTGGATAAATAGGCAGGAGTACGAGCGGGTTCGGTTTGGGATGAAGTGCTGGGCGCGAATGTGGGGCAAGACTGGGCGCCTTGACCCGCATTCGTAGCGGGGGTCTGCCGCCCCATGCCGAACGTACGGCGCAGCAAGGGCAGGAGCGCCTCGCTAAGCTGGCATCACCGCCGTGTTCAATGCCATGAAGGCGGAACCGGTCATGGGATGAGTCAGGCGTTCAAGCGCTGTATTGAAGACGGTGACTCCGTCGGCGGTACTGATCCGGTCGATCTGGTAAGCAATCCCGAGATACCAGTTCTGGATGATCGCCTTGTCTTCGGTCCCGCTCACCGAAATCTCCAGGTTGTTGCCGATGTGACTGAGCCTCAGGCGATCACTGGTGATGCCTGCGCCAAACTTGAGCGTGTCGATGTTGGCGGCATTGTAGTCATAATCGCTGATGGTATCGACGCCATCGCCCTGATTGAAGACATAGACGTCGTTTCCTGCGCCACCACTGAGGTAATCATTGTCCTTGCCGCCGGAGAGCGTATCATCGCCGTCGCTGCCATAGAGGTTGTCATTGCCATTGCCGCCGATGAGGTTATCGTTACCTGCGTAGCCGTAGAGGTTGTCGCCACCATCGCCTCCGTCGATGATGTCTGAAAGCTGGCCGCCGGCGAGGAAATCATTGCCTGCCATGCCAAACATGCGATTGCTCTGATCCCCGAGTCCAGTCCAGTTTTCTCTTTCCAAACTGCCTATCTGACTCAGCCGGGATGCCAGATCGGCATAGCCCCAGGTTGTGCCATCATCGAAGAGGATCTTCTCAATGTGTGCGTAGCCAATGACGAAAAAGTTTTCGATGATGATGGCATCCATACCCCAGGTCAGGGTCAGATGATTGCCGGATCGTGCCACGACCGTGTCTGCCGCCTGGATGCCTTTGCCCAGTCGCAGGGTGTCCATGTTGCCGGCAGTGTAGTCATAGTCGCTGATGGTATCGAGGCCATCGCCCTGATTGAAGACATAGACGTCGTTTCCTGCGCCACCACTGAGGTAATCATTGTCCTTGCCGCCGGAGAGCGTATCATCGCCGTCGCTGCCATAGAGGTTGTCATTGCCATTGCCGCCGATGAGGTTATCGTTACCTGCGTAGCCGTAGAGGTTGTCGCCACCATCGCCTCCGTCGATGATGTCTGAAAGCTGGCCGCCGGCGAGGAAATCATTGCCTGCCATGCCAAACATGCGATTGCTCTGATCCCCGAGTCCAGTCCAGTTTTCTCTTTCCAAACTGCCTATCTGACTCAGCCGGGATGCCAGATCGGCATAGCCCCAGGTTGTGCCATCATCGAAGAGGATCTTCTCAATGTGTGCGTAGCCAATGACGAAAAAGTTTTCGATGATGATGGCATCCATCCCCCATGTCAGGGTCAGATGATTGCCGGATCGTGCCACGACCGTATTCGCCGCCTGGATGCCTTTGCCCAGTCGCAGGGTGTCCATGTTGCCGGCAGTGTAGTCATAGTCGCTGATGGTATCGACGCCATCACCCTGATTGAAGACATAGATGTCATTGCCGATGCCGCCGTTCAGGTAGTCGTTGCCCTTGCCACCTACGAGCGTGTCGTTGCCGGCATCGCCGTAAAGCCAGTCGTTACCGTCGCCACCGAGCATGTAATTGCTGCTTCCATCTCCGCTGAGCGTGTCATCCCCGCTGGTGCCGCGTATGAGGGCGCCCGGCTTGCCTGTGGAAACCAGCAGCTTGCCCAATTCGGATGCATCTTGTTGGCCTGCGCGATGCAGGGCATCAAGGTAAAGCCGGCCGCCATCACCTAGCTGGCGCAAGGTTTCACCCAGGCCAAGCAGGTGCAAGCTGGTCGACTCCGGAGCGCTCTGCATGGCTTGTTTCAAGGATGCGACCAACGGCATGGCATCCGGTACCAGGCTTTTTTCCGAGATGTTCCAGGCCAGACCGAACTGGCTGAAATCCTCCTTGTAGGTCGTCTGGACCTCCCAGCGTACATAGAGGCGCTCACCCAGGTCCCGCCAGATCGCCAGGATACTGAGTGCCGTCGCTTCATTGATGGGGTTGCCTCCGCCCGGCCAGGCCATGCCCGTGAGGGATTCGAGCGCGTAGAGGATGCGCCCGTTGATGAAGTTGCCGCGACTGTTGGCGGCCCGACGATCGCCGCCACTCCAGTTTAACAACAGGTCATCGAAGGCAGCGCGTCGGGCAGTCGGGTCGCTCATGCTCATGATCGATTCCACCCGGCGTTGCAGGAGCCCGGTGGCTTCCTGCGCCATGGCTTGCCGCAGGCTGAGGATATTGCCCATGCCGGGGAGCTCCGGCAGTTGCGCAATGGCTTCGCTGAGCGTTACTTCAGTTAGCGCCACACTGCGCATGGTGTTGGTGGCAAACCAGACATCACCCAGGCTGCGGGTACTGCCGTCGGCAGCCACATAGCTGCCCAGTTGACGCAAGGCATTGCCGGCGGCATCGGTCTTGTTGGTGTGGGAAAAATCCACATTGAGTGTCTTGACACCCGCCGCGCCCAGATCGCTCAGCTCACCGGCATCCGTGATGCCGTTGCCATTGCGGTCTTGCCAGAGCCTGAGACTGGAAAATGCCTTGTCATTGTCGTCGAGCACGCCGTCGTGATTGCTGTCCAGATCCGCGAGTGCGGCGAATCCATTGGCTGCAAACGCGCCGTTACCGAGCCGGGTATGGTCGCCAAACAGTTCGGCACCACTGGAGATATTGCCGTCGCCGTCGAGGTCGCGTACCAGCAGGGCGTCGTCGCGTCCGACCCAGCCACTCTGTTCGGCAAAGCCGTTCAGGTCGTGGTCGAAGTGGACGTTGGCACTCCGCGCGATGGTTTCTATCCCGTCACCATCGAGATCGAGAATAATCGGGTCACGCCGCGGGATGATGTTGCTGCTGGCTGCCCAGCGATCGTAGATCTGGCCCATGGCGTCATCGTGGTTCTTGTCCAGATCCAGGGGCGTGCCGAAAATGCCAGTGCCGGACTCCCCCGCGTGCTGAGCGATGGCTTGACCGATGATCTCTGCAATCGTGTCGGTTTCCATCCCCGCTTTGGTCAGGGCGTCGATGGCCTTGACCACGCTCTTGGTAATCTGGTCAGTGGCGCGGTCCCCGCTCTTCACGATGTTGCGTCCACCGTCATCCGTAACCGGGAGCGGGGTGACATTGCGATCGGCATCGATTTTCCAGCCAGCCGCACCGGCGACCAACTGATAGGCGCTTGCTCCTACGCCCACCACGGTTGCAATGGTGCCTACGGTCACAACCAGGGGAATGACTGCTCCACTCATGGTGATGAGTGCTGCGCCTGCGCCGATCACCGATGCCACGCCGCCAATCACGCCTGCGATGTCGGATTGCTGGATGGGAGTGCCATCGCTATAGGCTTTGAGAATCTTCTTTCCGCTATCCCAGCCACTCAGCGCACCCAATACTCCTCCAACCGGCGGCATATATTTCGCCACGCTGCTACCTATCGTGGCAAATTCCACTATCGAGTGTGTGGTCTGCCCTATGCCTATTACCGTGCCCGTGGTATTGAAGCTGCCGTCAGGGTTTTTTACACCGGCGCCGGTATTGGCGGCATTCAAATGCGTACCAAATCCTCCAGTCAGAATTATCAATCCGATATTTTCATTGCTCATAGTTGTCCTCTTTTCTCACGAATAAAAATGAATGCATAAAAAAGGTAGTACGGGGTCAAAAGGCATAGTCCGATCATCAGACTGGACATCAAGTCCCTGGAGTGTCTCGTGCTCGTGGCTTCGAAATTGACGCTGATATCTCGTTCGGGACAATCGAGGGTCCACACCCGAAACCGTTTAGTGAGCGTCAGCTTTAGCGGAGCACCTTGTACCGTGGCTAGGCATCCCGGTAGGCTCTTTCGCTGAGCGTCGGTCCAGACGTAAGTCTGGAATCTGCCACCTGCGCTGATATCTACCGGCCACTCCATCTGACGCCGCTCGCCGTTAGCCAACTCGACAAAGAGATGCGGCTCGGTCAGTTGGGTGTGCAGAATGCGCACCTGCAGTGTTTGTAGGGTGGCCGGATCAGGCACACGATTCCATTGATTGACGCACTCGGGGATGATCAGGAGCAGCAGGGAAAGGAGCATTCCCCACGAAGTCTGTGGGTATCGACGCCAGAATGGCTTGCCCTTGCGCGCGGCCAGTACGGCTTCATTGGGCGGCCCGGACAGTTTTTCTATCAGTCGTCGCCATCGACCGGGAGGACGGTTCATGCTCGTGTACGCCGCCTCTCCGACAAGGATTTCAATTCCCGTTCCAGGACACTGGAAGGACCGCCCGGGCTTTCCGGGTGGGATGCACTCTCAGTCCTCATAGGCGACCTCTTTTCTCCCGAAGGAAAATGAGGGCGTTTACAAGGCAGGAGCAGGTAAAGAGCCATAGCCAGATCGTCATCCGGTTGCGGTCCGGAGAGCTTGTCGCCTCCTTGCTGCCACTGACGACGAGGATGTTGGACGTTCATGCGAGCGTCCCTTTAAGGAAAGAATTCAAGGCGCTCACCAGGAGTGCAAGGGCTGGGAAGATGGCGTAATGAGGGCGAGGAGATGAGTTCTAAGCTTGTTCATCATGTTGACATTTCGGTGGAATGGAAGTCCGACGGGAATGCGCCGGTGACGATGGCCGCAAAGCAGATGCCATCGACGGGCGCGTTCACGCAGCTCAGGTTTTCGTTCTGCGCTAGAGGGCGGAGAAATAGAAAAACTTGATTGACGCGAAACCAGATGAGTACCAGAGCGACTGCGAAAGATAGTTGCGTGGGCACGCCGATGAATCAGATTTCATGCGGTAGCGGGCGATCTCCTGGACGAGACATGCCACCGCAAAGGGAGTTAGATACAAGGTAATGGTGACAAGTCTCCGGGGCGAAAAAAATAGCTGATCCGTGAGAAGAAGCGTCAAGCCGGCAGCAAGGCAACCGGTGATGAAATACATCAGAGGCTTTACGAAGAAGTGCCCAGCATCGTTTGGCTTCCTGTGCCGGCGCGGCCATTGGGACGAGCGCGCAACGGCAGAGTGCGCGACATCGACGATGGTCCGAAAAAAGTCGAGCAAGCTTTTTTCCATGACGTCAGAGGACGAGCCACCGTTGCTCCCTCCAGACCAAGGCCGCCACGCCCGCGACAATCAGGTAGGGGCCGAAGGCCATGGGCTGGTCGGGGTCACGGTGGCGCACTTTCGTCTGCCACAGGCCGACCACTGCCGCACCGGTGGAGGCCAGCACGATGATGTGCAGCAGCGGTGCCCAGCCGAACCAGGCGCCGAGCGCGGCAAGCAGCTTGAAGTCGCCGTAGCCCATTCCCTCCTTGCCGGTGAAATAGAAGCAGATCCAGTAGATGCTCCATAGCGCCGCGTATCCCGCAGCCACACCCCAGAAGGCATCGCGCAGCGGCACGAAGGCGGCAAATGAATTGAAGAACAGCCCCAGCCAGAGCAATGGCTGGGTAAGGCAGTCCGGCAGGATCTGGTGATTGAGGTCGATGAAGAAGAGGGCGATCAACGTCCACAGCAGCAGCCATGTCCCCACAGTTTGCATCGTCGGGCCGAAGTGCCAGGCGGTGGCGACGGTCACCACGGCGCAGGCCAATTCGACCAGCGGATAGCGCACCGGAATGTAGGTCTTGCAGCCGGCGCAACGGCCGAGCAGGTAGAGGTAACTCAGGACCGGGATGTTTTCGGCAGCACGTACCGGCCGCTTGCAGGCGGGGCAATGGGAGCCGGGCCAGGCCAGCGTCATGGCGGGCGGCAGTGTTTCCGGTCCCTCTTCAGGGGCGGTCGACGCCTGCTCGCCAGGGGCGTTGTAAGCGGCCTCGAGCATCAGGGGCAGGCGGTAGATCACCACGTTCAGAAAGCTGCCGATACAGAGCCCGATCATCAAGGTCATGAAGAAGACGACGAGGGGATGGTCATAAGGCATGTCGGGCAAGATAAGCATGCGGTGTTCCTTGAAGGGGAAAAGGGGGCCGCAGCAGCGCTGCTACATGGCGTCCTTGAGCAGATGGCGCAGGCGGCCGATGACCTGGGTGGCGTAACGGGCGCGCTTGTCGGGGCTGACGGCGTTGTAGGCGCCGATGGCCTCCCAGCTCACGCCCATGCGCTGGAAATTGGAGCCGAGTATCCAGGCGCCGACGTGGATATTGGTGCAGGCATCAAGGAGATCGGTCTCGCTGATGTGATGGCGCGCCAGAAAGCCCAGCCAGCTGGAATTGATCTGCATGATGCCGATGTCGCGCGTGCCATTGGCATTGCGGTGCAGGGCCCTGGGGTTCAGGCCCGACTCCTGTTGCGCAATGGCCTGCAGGATCAGCGGGGACACGCCATAGCGGGTCCCCGCCTGTTCGAAGCACAGCTCGGCCGCTGCTGCCGGCGCGACGCACAAGGCGCCAGCCAGTGCAACGGCCAGTGTGATGGCCAATGCCAGGGGCTTGTAGCTCCGATGCATTCAGTGCCCGTCCTCTGGTGAAGGAGGGCTGGCCCTGAGTGCGAGGGCGGCACTGAAAAAGAACGCCGGTGCCCCCAGCACCATCGACAGCATGATGGCGCCGGGGTAGCTCAACACCCGCAGGTGGCCCAGTACAAAGGCCAGCAACAGGCTCGCTACGCAGAGTAGCGGCAGAACCGTGGTACGCGTCCGACCGGCGACGGCGACCGGCAACTCACGCCAGCGTGCGCGCCGCAGCCGGAAATACAGGTAACCCAGCAAGAACGGGCCGCCGTAGGCCAGCAGCAGGAACAGCAGAATCAGCATCAAGTCGGCAGCCTGCATCGCTTACTCCGTCGCCAGGTAGGTCCAGCGTTTTTTCTTGAACATGACAAGCTGGTAGTAGTGGGTTTCGCCATAGTCGGTGCCTCCTTTGTTGTAGAAGTTGAATTCGAGGTACATCGGTTCGAAAAACACTTCGCGTCGGTCCGGGCCACCGCTGGTTCCATCGTCATCGAGATAGCAATTCATGCAGCTGAAGGCCGGTCTTCTGAACATGGGCTTGGTCCATTCCGACGGGTCCATGGGGGTCATGTAACTGAAGTGGAAGCGCACACGGCTGAAGTTTTCGTAGGGGAAGTCACCACCGGCCGGTTGAGCCAGGGCATAGAGTCCGTCGTCGTCGCCGATCATCGGCTTGGTGTTTTCCCAGCTATTGATGACGACGCCATTTTTAATGTGTTTCAGGGTGACCTTCCCGGTAATCGCCTGGCCCCACCACCACGAACCGAGCACGTTGCGGTGCCAATCCTTCCAGCGAAAATCGGCGGCCAGATATTCGTTGGGGTCGATGATCTCTTCCGTCAGTTTCTTGAACGGCATCCTCCACTGGGCGGCGCCGCTGCCATTGGATGTGCATCGCAGGATGCCAGCCTGATCGCCGTTGCCGTTGCTGGCCATGGCATTGATCTGGTCGGTATTGCAGCTGTCTCCTTCTCTGGCTACTTCCGCCTTGGCGCGTGCATAGATGCTGGTCGCCCAACTCAGGCCACCATCGCTGCCGGCCTGGCAGACCAGCAGATTGGTCGTGCCTTGCGCCGTGATTTCAGCCGCCATCATGCCTTTGATAGTGCAGGATTGACCCGCGACCTGGTTGCCCATGGCGGCGGCCTGCCACTTTCTGCTCCTGCAGATTGCCATCAGGCCGTTGGGCAGATAGGCGGTCGAGCCCTCCGGGCTGCAGCTGTCGCCGGCATTGACCTGGCTCAGACCATAATTGTTATTGGCCACCTCCCAGTAGTTGGCGGTGCACATCATCAATCGGCCATTGGCGTCTTGCGCCAGGGCGAGATTCTCCAGACACCCCATGCCCACCGTGACGTAATTGCCATAGGCCAGCAAACGGGCACCGCTGTCGGAGAACTGCGCGGCATTCTCGATGTTCAGCCTGGAGGTGCGTATGCCGCCATTGGCGTTCAACTCGCCAGCGACAGCCAGCCCCTTGGTCATCTTCACCGGCGCCTTGAAGGTGGCCTCGCCATTGACCACCAGCGACTGGATGTCGGTGGCGCCCTGGGCCACCAGGTTGCCCAGCGCAGTCAACGTGCCTTTCACAGCCAGTGTGCTGTTGAGATTGGCGGCGTCATTGGCGGTCAGGGTGCCGGTGGTCAAGCTGGTGGTCGTCAGCGTATTGCTGGTCAGGGTCTGGGTGGTCATGCCCTGGGCCGTCAGCTGATTCACATTGTTGATGGAGTGCTTGGCAAAATCCCAGTCTGCCGTCGGCTTGAGCGAGCCATCGCGACGGACCAGCTCCAGTGTGGCGGCTGCCGCATAGCCATTGCGCCAGGCCAGGATGCCGTGTACGCCCTTGGCGCCGGCTTTGGTGGTCTTCTGTACCGGATTGGTGACGCTCCAGGCACCTGCATAGGCTTTGAGGTCGAACTGCGGATTGATGCTGCTGGTGTCGGTATCGCGATCGGGCTGGCCCGAGGTCGCGCCGGCACCATTGGACATGCGCAGCAGCGCTGACATGTCGGCGTGCACCAGCGCATAAGGCTGCACGTTGAAGACCAGCGAATCCAGATTGACATCGGTTCCGGCCGGCGTGCGCGTGATGACGATGCCGTAGACGTTGTCATGCCTGGCGGCCGCGCTGCCGCTGGCGCTGCCCGTGACCACCGTGGCACGTACCGGCAGCAGGGGCGCGGCAGGAATCTGCCGGTCCACCAGACCGAGGGTCTGCAGGTCGGCCAGCGTCGGCTGCAGGATATTGTCAACCTGATGGGTCTTGCTGGCACCGGCGGCATCGGTATAGCTGGCCGCGAACTGGCATGACTTGACAGGGCTGCCCGAGGCCGGGTGGTTCACCTTGGCGCAGCTGTCGGGGTGGGTGCTTCGGTCAATGATGTGCGGATAGTACAGCGTCATGTAGGCACCGACGCCATTGTTGATGCGGGCATAGACTGCGTTCTGTGCCTCCAGCAAGGCAGCCTGGCGCTGCTGCGAGGCCCAGTCGGTGCCGACGGCGCCGACTGCGCCCAGCATGGCCGTGGACACCAGCGCCTGGCCGAGTGCGAAGCCACGGTGACGGCGCCGGGTGTAGCGCTGCCCTGGATCAAGGGGAGTGCTGCGCCGGGGCAGGCACAGCAACTGCTGCGAGATGCGACGAAGTAGGGTAGTCATCAGTTCCTCTGGGAAGTTTGTTGCGTTTTCTTTTGCACGGCACTCTGCAGTTGTTGCGTGGTCGCCATGAAGCCGAGAAGCATGGAGGCCAGTGCGACACCGCAGAGCAGGAGCATCACGCTGTTGAGACGGGCAGACGATTTTTCGATGGAAGTGGCGATGCGGTCGATGGAGCCGGTGCCGATCTTGACGAAGGCTTCCACCGGGTCGCGGCGTTCGGAGGCGTCCATGATGCGGTCTTCCAGATCCTGGTTGAGCACGCCGGTGCCGAAGGCGGCGCCAAAGTTCTCGGCATTGGCCGAGCTGATGCCGCGCAGGATGCTGCGTACGTGCCAGCGCATCCACGGGGTGGAATAGCGCACCGCCTGCTCCAGCGACGAACGCAGGGAAATGCCCGAGCGCATCAGCGAGGCCAGCGAGACGATCAGCATGGCGCCGGAATAGTCGCGGTAGACGCTGTAAGGCAGGCGCTTGTCGAACGGTCGCCGACTTCTCCCGGCCCAGTGGGCCAGTGAATAGAGGAAGGCGATGAACAGGACCACGTTGAGCCCGATCATCAGCAGCCCGTAATGCCGCACGCCGTTGGCAACGGCGGCCAGGGCTTTGCCGGAGGCCGGCCATTCGGTGACGGGCATGATCGATTCCAGCACCGGAATGGCGTAGAACGAAAAGCCCAGCAAGATGGCGTAGAACAGCGCGATCAGGAACAGCGGATACATCACCGCACCCTTGATGGCGGCCGTCATGCGTTCGGTCTTTTCTACCGTGCCGGAGAGGAAGCGCAGGCCCTCGGCCACGCTGGCGTCGCCGGCGGTCTGGGCGGCATCGAGCATCATCAGCTCCGACGACGGTGCCACTCCCTCCAGCGCCGTGGCCAGCGAACCGTTGATGGCATTTCTGAGAATGTGGCGGTAGAGCAGGGCCATGCCGCGGTCGCGTTTGCGGGCGCGCTTCTCGTACTTCTTGAAGGTGGAAAACAGCGGTACCCGGTCTTCCAGCGACATGGCCAGGTCGAAGTAGAACTCGGCCCGGCGTGCGCGCAGGCGGCGCTTGGCCATGTTCAGTTGCAGGCGTTCAAATAGATTCATGGCATTCCCTTTTGCACGATCTGGCGGAATCCTTTGGGATGACCAAAGGTGGTCTTGAAGTAATAGGGGTCGACCTGCCCCTGGGCCAGGCTGTAGAGGGCATGGCCCCAGGCGGCCTTGCCGCGCATGTCCGGGGCATCGAAGGGGGCTACACGGGTGGCGTGGTAGTGGTCACGCGCATCCAGGTCGCGACCGGCCAGCAAGAGCCGCAGCAGGTCGTTGTCGGGCGTGATCACCTCGGCAGCCACGCATACGCCGCGGGTGCCGGCGTGCGACAGCTGGCTGTAATCCACGCCGCGGATGCGGCAATGGATGCAGCCGCTGTCGCTGGCGCACATCATCTGGTCGACGTCGAGGTCGAAGTAGACTTCATAGGCGTTCAACTCCTCGGCCGACAGCCGCTCCTTGGCGGGCTCTTTGCAATGCGGGCAGTTCCTGGGCAGCAGCGCCTGATAGACCAGGATGGACAGGAATTCCGGATTGCAGACCGCATGCCGGTCCAGCCCCACCATCTTGGAGGTCAGGCGCGAGACGATGCCCAGTGCCGAGGTGGCATGCACGGTGGTGAAGATCTTGTGGCCGGTCTCGATAGCAGCCTGGGCGATTTCGCCGGAGAGCGGATCGCGCACCTCGCCGAACATGCCGATATCGGGGTCAAGCCGCAGAAAGGCTCGCATGGCGTTGAGGAAAGGGTTTTCCGCGCCGATGGCATTGGTCCGCTGCACCGAGAGATGGGTCACGCCCGGCACGATGTACTCGACCGGGTCTTCGATGGAAATGATCTTGCGTTCGCCACCGGCCGCCAGCATCGACAGCATGGAATTGAGCGTGGTGGTCTTGCCCGAGCCGGTCACGCCAGCCACGAACACACCGCCCCAGGCCGACTGCATGGCCAGGTCCAGCTGCTCCACCTGGCTGGGCAGGTAGCCCAGTTCCGGCAGGGTCTTGACCTTGCTGGAGGAACTGGCGCTGGAATGCAGTATCCGCAGCACCACATCGAAGCCCCCCACCGAGGGGTGGCTCTGGTAGCGCAGGGTGAAATCGCGGTCCTTGTTGCGGATCGGGATCATGGCCTGCTGCGGCAGGCGGGCATTGAAGGCGGCATCCGAGCGTGACAATTCCTCGGCCTGCACGGTAAAGGCGGCGCTGACCGCATCAATGACGATCTGCGCCGGATAGCTGCCGATGCGGCGTATCACGCCATCCACGCGGGCATTGAGCACGGCATAGTCGCCGCGCACCTCGAGATGGGCATCGCTGGCGCCGATCTCGATGGCGCGCCCGACCATGTCGGCGAAGTAGTTCAAGGGCTTGGACTCGGCGATGATGACGTCGATGCCCGATACCGCTCTGGTCGCCGCTTCCTCGTGATTAGCCGCGACCTGATACTCAAGGATCTCGAAGACGATAGGTTCGGCCGTGAAGAACATGCGAGGCGTTTTACCGTCGCGCTTGAACCGGTCAAGGATGTGGAACCACTCCGAGGACAGGTTCACGCCCCGGGTGGCGACCACCGCAATCAGGCCCGCTTCCATGTTCAGCACGGCGATGCGCTCCGGGTTGAAGGCGCGGTATTTCAGAGCCGGCCACATCTCCATCACGCTGCGGAACTGCGGCAATTCCTCGGCGCGCCGGAGATGGGCCATCTCCAGGCCCGCGGATGGGGTGCGGTCGGGGAACGCGCTGGTACTGCCCGCGCTACCCGTGCTGCCCACGTTGCCCACGTTGCTTATCTTGGCCATGCTGCTCATGTCCGTCACACTGGCCATCAGCGCAAGGCCGGCTTCGTGTTGACCATGTTGATGCGCTCGCCCGGGCTCTGCGGCTTGCCGCCGAATTCGAGCGCCGTCGTGCGGGCGCCGACCGGGAGCTGGCTGGCCAGATGACGTGCCTGGGCGTCCGGCGTGATCAGTGAGCGTGAATCGTCGCTGCCCTTGGGCACCGACAGGAACAGGCAAGTCTCCTGTTGCTGGCAGGCCTGCACCGCAGCGTCGCGTTTGGCGCTACCTGCCTTGCTGCCGTCGTGCGGACTCCTGGTCAGCAGCACGCCTTCTTCCATGAGCGCGATGTACTTCCACGGTCCCATCTTGCGTACCGGCCCAGGCACGGCGACCACGCGGGACTGGCCGTTGATGTCGAGTTCGGCCTTGTAGTGGCGGTCGATCCCGTACAGGGCCAGCAATACCGGATTCTTTTCGACCACGGGTTCGGCAGGCTCCTTGCCGACGTTCTTGCCGGCCGGTCTGAGGCGGGCGGCAAACTCCCGCTCGCCGGCCTGCTTGGCCAGCTTGATCATGTCGCCCAGGGTCGCGCCCTGGTCCAGGTGACTGATGGACGCGTCAGCTGCTGCCGCTGCTGATGCGGTTGCTGTGGTTGCAGCCGTTGTTGCTGCTGCCGGCGCTGCAGTCCCCTGGCCGCGTGAGACCTGCGCGGTACCCAGCAGCAAGGCAGTCAGCGCAACCATCAATGGCAGATTAGAAGTCTTTACCTTTTGCATAATATTTTCCAGAGAGCTTGAAATGGATCTTTTCCATGGATGGGGCCGCCTTGTCCGTGTCGAGTTCGACGCTGAAGGTGTCAAGGGCCACATAGTCGTCCAGCACGATGTTTTCCAGCGTCCACAGCGGCCCCTCGATGCTCCAGGCGGCGTTGACCACCGGGCGCACCAGCTGGTTGACATCGCCTTTCCCGGCGAACAGTGTTGCCGGCTCCACCTTGACCTTGATGTCCACCATGGACAGGTCCTGCAGGGTGCTGAAGAACTTCGACGACACGGCACTGCGCAGCGGCAGCGCCGCGCGCATGAGTTTCGGTGGGGCTGCCGACGCGGTCGGTACGACGCCGTCGGCGGTGGTTTCCTCCAGCCGGTGCTGCGTCACCAGCCGGGCGCTGGTCAGGTCGTCGGGCTTGAAGACGTCGTATTGCGGCTGGCCCATCGCCGAGGGTGGCAGCGCCTCGCCGAATTCGGCAAAGTTGCCGTAGCTGCGGCTCCATGAGGCGTTGCACAGGGCGGGAGTGCATTCCACCTTGCTCAGCCGCCAGCCATTGATCTGCAGCGGGATCTGCTTGAGCCCACCGACCATGCGGCGCAGGCTGGTCTGGCCGGTGCCGGTGATGGCGGCCAGATCGCCCTCGATCCTGGTTTCGTAGACGATATTGGGATCGCTGGCCAGGCGTGCCTGTTCGTCGGCGATGCGCTTGTCACGGGCCAGCTTGTAGCTGACCCCGCTGAAGCCGGCGGCGAACACCACGGCCGACACCGCCAGCAAGGCGAGGATCTGGCGGATGTCCGGAATCTTCTTCAGGCGCGCCTTGGCCGTGATTTCGTCCAGCACCAGGTCCCAGTCGATGTCTTCCACATTGCCCAGCAGATCGACCGCGCCGACGCGTCGTACCGCGCCCACGTCGGTCAGTTGCAGGAAGGTGTTGATGCGTTCCGTCACCACCTCGGCGCTGCCGATAACATCAAATCCCGGCACCGGTTGTCCGTCGCGCAGCACGATCACGCAGCAGCGCCTGGCATCGACATGGAAGGCGAAGACTTCCTCGCCACCGTGCGAATAGTTCTCGCCCAGCAGCAGCGCCAGCGAGACCAGTGCGCCACGCCCCTTGCCATGGCCGCCCGGGTTGGAGGAGAAAAATCCGATCTGCGTGCCATCAGGGGTGACGCAATAGCTGTGCTCGCCTTCGCTACGGGCGGCGGTGAAGAGCTTGCTACGCTCGCCCTTGTTCAGCGGCACCCAGCGCAGGCCAGCCACCAGCGCCACCTTGTTCTTCTGGAAGATGCGGCTGTGGTCCACCTCCGGCCTGGCCGGGCGTGCCGGTTTCTTGTTGAGTAGAGTCTTAAACATCGGTCAGCCGCGGAGTGATCAGGATCACGAAGGATTGCCGTACGTTGGCGGCGGTCTTGCTGGCGGCCAGGCCATCGACGCTGCCGCTGTTGCTGGAATTGGCCTGGGCCTGGTCATACCCGAGCATGACCAGCGTTTCGCCCGAGGGCACCACCATGCGCTGGCCGACGGTGAAGGCGTTCACGTTGGGCAGCTGGATGGTCTGCCCGGCCGAACTGAACGAGGGCAAGCCCTTCAGGCTGGAGATGTTGACGTAGGTCTGCAACAGCACCTGATTGGAATCCAGCACCACCGGCAGGAAGGCCAGGGACATGCCGGTACTGATCTGGCCTGGGGTCAGGCTGGGCCCGGTGGTGGAGACGCTGCCCACCTGTCCGCCGGCGACCACCGCCGCCTGCGTCTGCTTCAGATAGGCCTGCTGGTTGACCACCATCAGGGGTACCGAGACCCGGTTGGAGGTCACGGCCACGCCGGAATAGGTGGTCGAGACGCGGCCGAAGGTCTTGAGCAGCTTGATCAGCGCGGTATTGCCATTGCCGTTCTGGTAGCCGATGGTGAAAGGGCTGCCGGACTGGCTGGGTAACAGCGCTGTGGGCGCCGAGGAGGTGAAATTGTTGCGGACCACGTTCCAGTCGATGCCGGCCGAGAACTCGTCGTTCAGCTGCACCGACAAGACCTGGATTTCCAGGCTGACCTGGCGCATCAGCGACTTGTTGACCAGTTCGACGTAGCTTTCCACGGCCTTCATCGGCTCGATGGCGTCGGTCACCGTGATGACGCCGGATTTGGCATCGACCGAGAATTTGCCGCCGCCGGAGACCAGGGATCCCAGGGTCTTTTCGATGCCGCCCCAGAAGTCGGACTCGAAATCCATGCTGGCCGAGCTGCTGCCACCACCACCTCCTCCTCCGCCGCCACCTCCTCCACCACCACCTTCACCCGTCGAGGCCGACAGCGACGCCGTGTACTTGAAGGAAGAGCTCAGCGTCTTGACGAAGAAGGTGCGGGTGCTGACGCGATAGAAGAGGATGCGGTCGTCCTCGTATTTCCATTGCAGTCCCGCGCGCACGGCCACGTAATCCAGCAGGCCCGCAAAGGAGCCGGCGTAATTGAGTTCGTAGGTGTTGCCGTAGGACTGGTTGCTGAAGCTGAGGTCGCTCAGGCCTTTTTCGCCAAAGGCGCTTTTCTCGCTGGCCGCGCCCTGCGGCCCCGCGCCTGGAAGCGGCTGGGCGACCGCGGCCAGTGCGGCACCTGCGGCACCGGCTGTGCTGCCGACGGTAAAGCGCGAGGCCGGCAGCAGGGCGTCGGGCGTGAGCAGCATGGGTACGCCGGTCTCGCTGGCGATACGCTCGACGATGGTGGCCACCGAATAACGGCCCGGGAAGCGGAAGGCCACTTGACGCATCGCATCCGGCAAGGCCGCCTCGCGGGAGAGCGGCATGGAGCGTGTGGCAATCGTCAGGCGTGTGTCCTTGACCGCATAGGCTGGGCGCGGCTGGGCCGTCATCAGTTCGGCACGCGAGCTGTCGGTGCGGCTGACGACCTTGTCCAGGGTCTGGTCGGCCTGGCGCCAGGTGCTGCATGCGCTACACAGCATGCTGGTGGCGACCACCAGCGGAAGGGCGCGGCCGGCGCGGCGAGCGTGCGGCGCAGGGGAGCGGGCAAGAGCTTGCCCGGGGGCGATGATGTGTTCGATTTTCATGATTTTGCGTGATGGACCTAGCGGGCCTTGCCTTCCAGATAGCGGCCGATGCGGATGATGCGCAGCTCGCTGTTGATGCGCGCCTGCACCGGATAGTCGGTGGTGGCCAGCGACTCGATGACGGCGCTGACGACCTGCTCGATACGGCCCGACAATTGCAGCTCGGTCTCGATGGGGAAATCGCGGGGGGCATCCCACACCAGCTGCCAGCCGGCGTCGCTGCCCCAGCGTTGCAACATGCGCCGCACCGAGACGTCGGTACGGCGTACCTGCCATTGCTGTACGCCGGGATCGGGCTGTTGGCCCAATGCGGACATGGCGATGCCGTCGGACAGCTCGGGGGCAATCGTGTCGCCCTTGGGCAGCCAGGCGGAGGCACGCGCATTGGCTGGTGTTGCTGGTGCGGAGGCTTCTGATGGTGCTTCTGCCTGCACTTGCGCGCTGTCGGAAACCTGCTCCGTCGCCTGCTCGGCATGGACGGTAAGGCTGGCCGCCATCAGCACGAGCGGGGGCAGCCATTGACGCCCCAGGTGGGTGAGGCGGGTGGGATCAGTAAGGTAAGCCGTGACTTTTTTCATATGATGATGTCATGCCTAGAGAGCATGGTTGTTACCTGTAAGGAAGAGGTTGAAGTAAGGCTGGTCGGTTTCGCACAGGGTGCTCATGGCGGCCGGATTGAGCGGGGCATAGGGGTCGCTCTTGATCACATACACATCGGCCAGCGAAGTGGTCAGTACGCGGTTGGCGTCCAGCGCGACCGCGCCCAGCGCAGAGGTGGTGACTGCCGTGCCGTTAGTCGGTGAGCCGGCCAGACCATGTCGCAGGTTGGCGGTGTTCAAGGTGGATTCCACGCTCTGCACGATGTCCGGACACAGTCGCATGGGCAGCCCCGATACCTGCAAGACCCAGTCGGTATTGCTGCCGGCGATCAACGAACCCAGGAACATCTGCCCCCCCCAGGGATTGTTGATCTGGGTACTGACACCGGCACCGCCCCCTACGTATTGGCGGGCCACGGCGGCGCCACTGGCTAGCGTGCTGTTGTTGATGGGTGCGGCGCCGTTATCGTTGGAAAAGAAATCCTGTAACGCCACCGCCGTCTGCCGCAGAAAGTAGGAGGACGAGGTCACCTGCGCCTGATCCAGCTGCTGGCGCAGCAGCGCCAGCGAGGCCACCGCCAGGATGGCGGCAATGGCCATCGAGACGGATAACTCCACCAGCGTGAAACCACATTGACGCAGGTGTGGCGTTGGCGTGCAGGGCAGCCGGGATAGGAGTAAACGATTCATCTTAGTTTGGATTTCAGTAACAGCACGCCGAGGCTGTCGCCAGCGTCCTGGCATGCAGCGGACAGCGCAGCGGGGGCAATTTCCTCGGTCAGGTTCTTGACGATGCGCGGGGCGGCGGCGCCAAAACCTGCGCCGAAAGTGATCGCCGGTACGTTCGTATCGATGAAGAGGCCCCTGGACCAGTCATTTGGATTGCCCATCCCGCCGGGAAAGATCACGAGCGCGTCAGCAACCGGTGCTGACTGCAACAACAGCTCGGCGCACAGCTCCGCCGGTATGGCATTGAGATACAAACCCCATGCCTGGGCCCCGCCATTGACCGGTGCCACGCCCACGGCGCCGCGCAATGGATGCGTCACGGTCACGTTGTTGGTGGCGCGCTGGGTGATGGCGAACTGGCTGAACGCGCCGAACGACACTGCCTGTCGCAAGGACAGGCCGGCATAGCTCGGCAACTGGGCATAGGCCTCGTTGACGCGCTTGATGGCGTCGGCATTCTGCGTCGCGAGTTCGTTGACTGTCTGTTGATGGAGCAGCGTGGTGGCGCCCACGAGACTGCCCACGACGATCAGGCCGGCCAGGGCCATGACCACGGAGAGTTCGACCAGCGTGTAGCCGGATTGTTGGTTTTTCATGGGAGAACTCCGATCTTTCCCGGCGGCTCATCGCTGCAGGGAAAGATCGACGCCAAGTACGGCTTACTTCCAGTTGACCATGGCGATGGTCACGGTGTCGTTATTGGTGCCACATGCATTTCCGCCGGACATTGCAGCCACATCCAGCCGGCTGTTATTGTCAGTGCCTTTCACCATGACACCGGCTGGCGGAGCAGTGCCAGTTCCGTCGAACACGGGCATGGTGAGCGCTGCGGCATTGGCTTCTGTAAATGCCGGTGTGCCGACAACGCCTTCCGGTGCGACGATCAGGCCAAGGACACCGGAGGTGGCAGCAGAGCTCACGATATCAGCGCATGCGGCCCGGGGAATGCCGCTATACATCACGGAATAAGCTGTGCCGCCAGCCCCCGCTCCGGTGCGAAAAGCGGTTGTCGATCGCGCCAGGGTCTGATAGCCAAATCGATGGGTCGCCACCCTGGCGTTGGCTGGGCCAGTAATGTCGAAAGCACCGTCGAAAGCGCCTATGCCAATGGCGACCTGGGTGTTCAGGCCGGTGAATTCGGCCACGCGGGCGTACATCTTGTCAATTTGCGTCATCGTGCGCGGGATACTGCTCACCAGGTCATTGGTACGCGTTTGCCGCAGCACCACCTGTACCAGTGCAATCGCCGAGACCAGCAGCACGCCGGCAATGGCCACGGCGACCGACAGTTCGACGATGGTAAAGCCGCGTTGCGCATGCGGCAGGGTGCGCGGCTGGCGCGCCGGGTGAGGGGAGTAAAGCATGTCTGTATTCCTTGAAATAGGGTTAGCGCCGGCTGAAAGAGGGGGGCAGGCCTAACTGATGAGTGGATGGATTCTTGGCAAAGAACACCGCGCCGGGCCAAGGGTTGTCCCGTTCTTCACGCCACGTCCTGGCAGGCAACCAGGGTGTCGGGGCAGTCTTGCGCGCATGCGCCTTGCTTTCTGTCACTTCGTCGTGGTGCTTGTCCTTGGTTTGGCGATTTACTTCATCACGGGGCTATCTCCTTTCTCGTGGATCGAAACGCTTGGCCTGGATCGGCAGGACGAAGCGGCGCGAATAGCTCAGTACCCGCATGTAGCCGGGCAGGCGGAATTGCAGGATGTCGTCCTTGACGGCGCCAAACAGGCTTTGCACCGAGGCCAGGGCATCGACATCGATGTCGCTGGAGAGATGACCGATGAAGAAGTTTTCGGTCTGCGTCAGCAGGGAATAGCTGACCGAGGTCGGCGACTGGGTGGAATAGACGATGCCGATGCCGAACTTGGCGCCTTCCTTGGCAAAGCGGGCGTAGATGTCGGTGGTGTTCTTGCCGGCCGCCTCGACGGGGAAGATCATGTGTGCTTCTTCGAAGTAGATCTGCACGAAGCGCCCGGCCAGGGTGTTGGTGATGAACTTGCGTTCCTGCTGCTGGAACACGGCGGTGGAGATGATGCGCGAGAAGTAGCGCACGATGCGTTCATTGGCCGCACCCAGATCGATGATGACTGTCTTGCCGGTATCGAGGGCACGCAGGCTGTCATGCAGGAAATCGCTGGCGTTGGCGGAGTGGAACTGCAGGCATTCGCGCAGGAAATAGGGACCCACGCCGTTGGTCTGGCAGAGCAGTTCCTGGATCACGCGGTCTTCTTCGTCGAACAGTTCGGTGCGGCCCACGCGCAGGTTGGGGTCGTTCTCGTACTTGAGCGCGAAGGCCGAGAGCACGCGGATTTCTTCGGTCATCTTGGTGAAGCTGGTGGGTATCGGCGGCGGGACCTTCGATCTGATCGCCTGCCAGGCCGCCATGCGCAAGCCCTGGGTGAAACCGACGTTGACCAGCCCACGGGCGGCGATGGCGGCGCAGACGGCCTCGCCCGGCTCGAAGCCGGCTTCGTGCAGCAGTGTCCAGAACAGGCAGAGCTTGCGGAAGGCGGCGGCACTGTCGTCGGCGCGACCGGTCTTCAGGGCCGACAGGGCCGGAAAGCGGATCATCAGGAAGTTGCGTACCTCGGGAATCTCCAGCACCGAGGGTGTGAGCAGTTCGGAAAAGATCGCCAGGGCGCGGTCCGGGATGTCATAGAAGTTGTAGCGCAGGAATTCGCCGTCGCCACGGGGCTGGGTCGAGAGGTAGTACACCTGGACGCGCTCGGGGTAGGCCGAGGCGATGGAGAAATTGCCGTCCTGGGGATTGTCGTTGGCGTATTCGCCGTTGACGTCGAACACCAGCTGGCCGACGTGAGCACTCTCGCGGGTGGCATTGAGCACGCCCTGCATGAGCAGCTTGACGACGTTGGATTTGCCCAGCCGGGTCTTGCCGAACATGGCGGTGCGCTTGCCCACCACTTCATTGACGCTCATGGCCACCGGCGCCGTGTAGGCATGCTGGCCGATATGTTCGCCCCAGCGCACATGGCCCAGTTCGAAGGCCTCGCCGACCTCGCCGGAGAGCGCCAGCAGGGCGCGCAGGATGGGCTCGGGCAGCACGTGGCAGCCGCAGGTGGGCGAGAGCATCAGCCCACTGTAGCCAGGCAGGCCGGCGAAGTAGCTCAGTTGTCCGTTGACCGGTTCGATGCGACAGCTGCCCATGACCCGGCAATGCAGTTCGCAATTGGTGCTGTAGCCATCGCGCCTGGCTGTGACCTGCAGGAAACGGACCAGGATGAACTCCTGCTGGCCGTTGAAGATCCAGTCGGGGGCAGCAACGGCGAGGAATTGGCCGGGCACGATGCCGGCGTCGCGCAGTCTTTCATAGGAGGAGCCTGCCTTGACCAACGGGCCGTCCTGGGATTCGACCCAGCCCAGGCTCCCTTCCCGATTGAAAAACGACTGCGCATCCTTCGAGGCCGCATTGCCAGCCGCGGCACCGTTTGCACTGAGCAGCGTCACGATCGCCTTGGTCTCAGGCATGGGGGTAGTCGACACACGCGGGATGATTCCGGTCGATGTCGGGTGCGGGCTGGTGGCGACAGTGGTGTTCATAAATGAGAGTGGCTGCAAGCAATACTTCATCGCTACAGCGCTACGATCCATTGATTTGACGGCTGTACTTTAGCTAGCAAAACTACACGCCGGCTGACATTTCCTGACCGGATTGATCGTCGCAAAGCCGCGCGGGCATTGGATTTCCGTCGATCAAAGGAAATCTGCATCCAGGCAAAACAAGGAGCGCGGATTCCTCGTTTCCTACAAGCGAATGTCCCGCCGTCCTATGCCCTGCGGAACAGGTCGACCCTTATCATCGAGCGATCCGGCATGCCGTCCGGCAAGTCCGCTGGCGCTGCCATCCCGCTCAAGGAGTCCGCATGACCAAGTTGCCCGCCGCCGATCTTCAACTTCCGCTGTTCGTCTACAGCCAGCGCGAGTCGCTGACCGAGAAGAGCGCCTGGATCGCCCTGCAGGAGCACCACCAGTACAGTGCCCGCCACTTCCGCCTGGAACGCCTGTTCGCCGCCGATCCCCGGCGCGGCGAAACCCTGACCGCCGAAGCGGCAGGTATCTATCTCGACTACTCTAAGAATCTCGTCACCACCGAAACCATGACCCTGCTGATGCAGCTGGCGCGCCAGTGCGGCCTGCAGGATCGGGTGGAGGCAATGTTCCGCGGCGACCGCATCAATGCCACCGAGCAGCGCGCGGTGCTGCATACGGCCCTGCGCAAGCCGGCGACAGAGCGGCTGGTGGTAGAGGGTGAAGACGTGATTGCGCAGGTGCAGGATGTCCTGGCGCGCATGGAGGTGTTTGCCGAACAGGTGCGCAGCGGCGCATGGACCGGGCATACCGGCCGGCCGATCCGCCATGTGGTCAATATCGGTATCGGCGGTTCGGACCTGGGCCCGATGATGGCGCACGAGGCCCTGCGCCATTACAGCCAGCGTGACCTGTCGCTGCACTTCCTCTCCGATGTCGACGCGGCGGCACTGCTGGAAACGGTGCGCGGCTTGCCGGCGGAGGAGACGCTTTTCATCGTCTGCTCAAAGACCTTTACCACCCTGGAAACCATGACCAATGCCCAGGCCGCACGCCAGTGGCTGGTGCAGCAACTGGGCGACGAGGCGGCTGTGACCAGGCACTTTGTGGGCGTGACCACCAATATCGAGGAAGCCAGCCGCTTCGGCATCGATGAGCGCAACATGTTCGGCTTCTGGGATTGGGTCGGTGGCCGTTATTCGATGAGCAGTGCCATCGGCCTGTCGACCATGATTGCCATCGGACCGCAGCACTTCCGCGACATGCTGGCCGGTATGCACGCGATGGATGAACATTTCCGCACCGCGCCGCTGGAGCAGAACCTGCCGGCCATCCTGGGCATGCTCACGGTCTGGTATGGCAATTTCTTTGATGCCCGCAGCCAGGCAGTGCTGCCGTATAGCCAGTATCTCAAGCGCCTGCCGGCCTACTTGCAACAGCTGACCATGGAGAGCAACGGCAAACAGGTAACCCTGCACGGCGAGTCGGTGGATTACCAGACCTCGCCGGTGTATTGGGGCGATAACGGCATCAATGGGCAGCACTCCTTCTACCAAATGCTGCATCAGGGAACGCAGATGGTGCCGTGCGACTTCATTGGCTTCTGCCATCCCGCGCAGGCGCTGGGGCAGCAGCAGGAACTGCTGATGGCCAACATGTTCGCCCAGGCCGAGGCGCTGGCCTTCGGCAAGACCGTGCAGCGCGTGCGCGAAGAAGGCACGCCTGAAGAACTGGTGCCACACCGGGTCTTCCCCGGCAACCGCCCCAGCAACAGCATGCTCATCGAGCAGCTGACCCCCTATAGCCTGGGCAGCCTGATCGCGCTGTACGAACACAGTGTCTTTACCCAGGGTGTGATCTGGAATATCGATTCCTTCGACCAATGGGGCGTGGAGCTGGGCAAGCAGCTGGCCAAGCGCACCGCGCGCGAGCTGATCGATCACGTGCAGCCGCTACACCACGACAGTTCCACCAATGCCTTGATCCGGCGCTATCGCGCCTGCCAGGGCGGCACTGTCGCTAGCGATCCATCCAAATGAAGCGAAGCGGCCGCCTTGCGCCGCAGGGATCAAGGAGGAGACACCATGGGCAGCATCATCGCCGCACGATTTGAATTGCAGGACGAGGCGGCGCGTGCCGTCAATGCGCTGGTCGATGCCGGCTTCGCCCGCGAGCGCATCAGCAGTTTCTTCGTCAACCCGGCCGGGCAGCATGACCGTTTCGCCGTGGGCGGCGATCGGGACAAGTCGCCCGGCGCCGAAGAGACGGATAAAGGCGCGGCGGCTGGCGTGGCCGCGGGTGCCGGCGCCGGGGCGGTTGCCGGGGTGGCCGCCGCGCCCGTGGCGGGTCCCTTGGGACCGGTGCTGGGTGGGCTGGTGGGTGGCCACCTGGGCGGTCTGGTGGGCAGTCTCAGTGCCACCGACGACGATCCGGTGCCGCGTCGCGTCGCAGGCATGCTGGTGGCGGTGCAGCTGGACGAATCTGCAGATGTCGCCGATTCCGTTGATGCCGCTGATTTCGCGATCGAGCAACGCGCCATGAAGGTGCTGCAAGACCTGCAGGGTACTGATCTGGAGCGTGCGGAAGGCCAGATTCGCGATGGTGACTGGATCGATTTTGATCCTCTGGTCGAACCGCAATGGATACCGGCTGGCGTGGGCTGACGCAGTGCAGCGACAGGATCAGGACCAGGCCCGGCAGCATGCTGTCGGGCCTTTTGCTTTCCTGAAGGCACAGAGTGCAATCCTGGGCATGCATACCGTCGCTGAGAGTTGATGAGTTTATGACTTTATAAGTCTATAATTGGGCGTAATAATTGATTACCAGAAATTCAGCGGGCGGGCGTACGACAGAACAATAAGAAACGCCAAGAGGGGGCGCTGCGATCGAAGGCAGCTGCGCCGTGAGAATGATCATGAAGCGGACGAACGCACATGAGATTATTGACCAAGGGCTTGTTGATCGTTGCCATCCCCAGCCTGGTTGAATTACTGCTGCTGGGGGCGCTGTTCAACTCACAGGACGATGCCGAGGAGGCTGAGCGCTGGGCCGCGCACTCGGCGCAGGTGATCAACCAGGCGGCCGAGGTGCGGCAACCGATGCTGCTGGAATCGGCCCGTATCCGTAATGCCATCCTCCTCAACCAGTCCGAGCCGATCAGTCGGCCCGAGATGTGGGCCGATCTGGAGGTCAAGACTGGCGAGCTGGTCCGGCTGGTGGCCGACAATCCCCAACAAACGACTGCAGTGCGGGCGCTGCACGATAGCATCGCGCGTTATCGCAGCTGGGCCGATACCGCCCGCGAGCGCATGCAACGGGGACAGCGCGATGCGCTGATCCGCGAACTGCGCGACGAGGAGGGGCCACACCGGCTTTCGGACTTCCTGAGCCGGCTGGATGGCTTTGTCGAGCAGGAGCGTCGCCTGGGCGAGCAGCGCACGGCGCTGTTGCAGTCGGCGCGCAGTTCCCAGACTGCGTTGCTGATCGCGGCAGTGCTGGGCTCCATCATCACTGCGGGACTGGCCTCGCTGGCCTTTACGCGCAATATCGGCAGCCGTATCTCGGTGCTCATCACCAATGCCCAGCGCCTTGCCGACGGGCAACCGCTGGCGGAGCGGGTGGGTGGCAATGATGAGATCTGCCAGCTCGATGATGCCTTGCACCGCAGCAGCGAGCGCCTCAACGAGGCTTCGCGCCAGGCCCAGGGCTATCGTACCGAACTGGAACAGCGCGCACGCGAGCTGGCCGAGGTCAATGCCGACCTGCGCCAACAGACCCAGGACAATGAAATGTTCATCTACAGTGTGTCGCATGACCTGCGCTCACCGCTGGTGAACCTGCAGGGCTTCAGCAAGGAGATCACCCACACCACCCGCGAACTGCTGGCCGAAGTCGAACAACTGGCGCTGCCGGCGGCGGACAAGCAGCGCCTCAAGGCGCTGGTCGAAGAGGACATCCACACCTCGCTGCGCTTCATCCAGAACGCGGTTACGCGTTCGGCCGGGATCATCGATGCCATGTTGCGCCTCTCGCGTGCCGGCCGCGTCGAATACCAGCCGGTGATGCTGGACATGCACGCCATTGCACAGCGCATCGTCGCGGCCATGAGCGGCAGCATCCGCGCCAAGGGGGCGCAGGTAGAGATCGCGGCCGACCTGCCGCCGGCCTTCGGCGACCCGACCTCGGTGGAGCAGGTGCTGGGCAACCTGGTGGGCAATGCCGTCAACTACCTCGATCCGTCGCGCCAGGGGCATATCACCATCGACCACGTGCGCCACGCCGACAGCATCGCCGCCGCGCCCAGCCTGGTGACCTACTGCGTGCGCGACAACGGCATGGGCATCGCACCGGCCTATCTGGACAAGATGTTCATTGCCTTCCAGCGTCTGCATGGCAACGCCGCGCCGGGCGAAGGCATCGGCCTGGCACTGGTCAAGCGGGTGGTGGAACGCCACGGCGGTCGCATCTGGGTGGAATCGGTGGAGGGGCAGGGCAGCTGCTTCTATGTGGCCCTGCCGGCGCGCCCGCCGGTGGCGGCATGAGCGCCGGCACCGGCGGGCTGTCATACATCACAGGGAGAGGGGCATGAATACGGAACAAAGCGTCAATATCCTGCTGGTCGAAGACGATGACGGCCATGCGCTCCTGGTGGAGAAGAACCTGCGGCGCGCCGGCCTGGTCAACGGCTTTACGCGCTTGCGTGATGGCCAGGAGGCGCTGGACTATTTCTATGGTGACGATCAGTCGCAGGGTGAGTCGCAACAGCTGGTAGTGCTACTGGACGTGAACATGCCGCGCGTGAATGGCGTAGAGGTGCTGCGCCGGATGAAGCAGGAGGCCTCCACCGCGGCCATCCCGGTCATCATGCTCACCACCACCGATGACCCCCGCGAGATCGCCCACTGCTACGAGACCGGCTGCAATGTCTACATCACCAAGCCGGTGGAATATGACGACTTCATCGAGGCGGTGCGCCGACTGGGTTTCTTCCTGCAGGTGGTCAAGCTGCCCCTGGCGGGTCGTGTTGCGGATCGAGGCGAGAACGGGTCACGATGAGCGCCATCGCCGCCCACGTACTGGTACTGGAGGATGACGACGGGCTGCTGGCATTGGCGACCCGGGTACTGCGCAAGCAAGGACATCGCGTGACCGCTATGGCCGATGCCGTCAGCGCCCTGGCGTCGGTGCAGCAGGAGCGACCGGACCTGCTCATCGTCGACTATCACCTGCAGGCGCTCGAGACCGGTCTGGACTTTTTTCGGCAGCTGCGTGCATCGGGGCTGGACATTCCGGCCATCATGGTATCGGGCGTGTCGGACGATGCGCTCATCATCGAGGCGCTGCGTACGGGGGTGGCCGACGTGCTGCCCAAGACCAGCGATTATCTGGACTATCTGCCGGCCGCAGTGGAGCGCCTGCTCCAGCAGCAGGCGCTGCAGCGTCTTGCCGAGGCCGAGCGCATGGCCCACGTGCGGGAAGAATTCGTGGCCGCGCTGGCGCAGGAATTCCGTGCCCCCTTGAATACCATCATCGGCTGGACGCAGTATCTGCTGCGCGACGCCACCGATGGCCAGCAGGTGCGCAAGGGGCTGGAAGTCATCGAGCGCAATGCCCGCCTGCAGGCGCAGCGGGTGGAGCAGTTGCTGGAACTGAGCCGCATCATGGCCGGCAAGCTGCACGTGGACATGCAGCCGGTGGACATGGTCCGCGTGGTCGACCAGGCGATTGCGGCGGTACACGCGGTGGCCGATGCCAGGCAGATCCACATTCATGCTGTAGTCGATACGCCAGCGCCGATCTTGGGGGATCCTGCGCGGCTGCAGCAGGTGGTGGGGAACCTGCTGACGCACGTCATCCGCTCTACGCCGCCGCAAGGGCGCGTGCAGGTGATCCTGCGTCAGACAGGTGGCCAGGTAGAGCTGGAGCTGGGGCAGGCCTTGATCGACGCCGGTCAGGCCAATGCGCCGGAGCGTGTTGGCGATGACGATGTCGAGGTCGACCTTGCAGGTGAGAGCGGCGTTGCGTCAGGATTGTCGCTGGCCATTGCCCGTCAGCTGACGGAATTACACGCAGGGCGCATGCACGCGGAAGGTCTTGGCCCCGGTGTCCGTTTTCTGCTGACGCTGCCGCTGACCACTCCGACCTGAGCGATGTTGCCGGGGTGCCGGTGGCGGTCTGCGTCGCATTCAGTCTGCCGGCACCGGAATGGTGACGGTGAAGGTGATGATGTTGCTTTCGCAGTCCACGGTAATGCGGCCCCCGTGACCGTTGACGATCTCGCTGACGATGTACAGGCCCAGTCCCAGGCCGCGCGCATTGCGCTGGTTGCCCATCGATTCCTTCTTGTAGGGCTTGAAGAGATTGTCACGCACAGCGGCCGGTATCGGTGCGCCGTGGTTGGAGACCGAGATGGTCAGTTGTTCGTCGCGGCGGAACACGATCAGCGTGGACGGCTTGCCGATTTCGCCATGGTGGCGTGTATTGGACAGCAGGTTGGAGACCACCTGGCTGATGCGGTCACCATCGAGCCCGATCTCACCGCAGTCTTCGGCTTCCAGGATGATTTCATTGTCGGGATAGGCCATGCGGGCCTCGTTGACGATTTCCATCGCCATCTTGCGCACGTCCACCGGACGACGCTGGATATCCAGACCCATGCCGCTTTGCAGGCGGCTGATGTCGAGTACCTGCGAAATCAGCCGATGCATGCGGCTGGAGGAGGACGAGATGCGCTTGCTCAGGTTGGAACTGGAGGGTGAGTGCTCGCGCACCTCGATCATGCGGGCAGCCATCATGATGGCTTGCAGCGGATCGCGCAGGTCATGGCCCAGCGTGGCCAGCAGGGTCTCGCGGGCGCGCTTGACCATGTTTTCGTTGGACAGGGCCACTTCCTGGAAATCCAGGCGCAGCTGGCCGGCCACTTCCAGTTCGGTCTTGACCCAGGGCAGGCTCTTGCCGCGCACGGTTTCCTTCCAGACCGCGAAGGAGCCACGTGGCGTGAGTCGCGGGCCGAGCGGGCCGATGCTGTATTTCTTTTCGGGGTTGCCGCCCCAGCGCACGTCTTCCACCTGTTCGCTGCGGAACCAGAAAGCATAGCCATCCTGTTCGCGGTAGAAGCGCACGGCCAGCACGCCGCAGATGTCGCCCAGCACCTGTTTCAGGGCCGGTGCATCGGCGCCGAGGGCGCTGGTGTAGAACAGGTCGCCGGGTTCGTTTTCGTTGAGCCAGTTGATCAAGGCGTTGACCGCTTCGCGTGACGGCGCCTTGCCGAATACCTGGGTCTTGCGGTCCATCGAGATGGCGCCGCCGTGGCTGTTCATCAGGCGCAGGAAGCCCTCGTGTTCACCGGCCAGGGCCAGCACGATGTCTTCGCGGTCGGTGATGCGGGCCACGATCTCGCGCCGCAGGGCGGTACTGTATTCCAGCGCCCGGGCGCGCTCGCCATTGAGGTTGCGCTCGACCAGGGCACTGACGAATTGCGCCAGCAACTGGCAGGACATGCGCACCGCGTGTGGTACCAGGTGGGCACTCATGTGATGGCAGGCAATGAGCCCCCACAGCCGGTCGCCGATGACGATGGACAGGCTCATCGAGGCGCCCACGCCCATGTTGCTCAGGTATTCGATGTGTACCGGCGAGACGCTGCGCAGCATGCTGTGGCTGAGGTCCAGCGGCCGCCCGGTCAGGGGATTGAGATCAGGCTCCAGCGCCACCGTGGGCGCCTTGACATCGGCGATCAGGCGGATCGGGTTGATCACGTACAGGCGTCGCGCCTGGGCCGGGATGTCGCTGGCCGGATAGCGCTGGCCGAGGAAGGGTTCGAGGTCTTCGCGCTTGTGCTCGGCAACGACCTCGCCGCTATCGTCATGCAGGAAGCGGTAGGCCATCACCCGGTCGAATCCGGTGATGCGGGCGATCTCGTCCACGGCCAGGGTCAGCAGGTCTTCCACGCCTTGCTGGCGCTGGATGCGCTGGATGGCCTGGTGCGCTGCCAGGGCGAAGGCGTCCAGCGACAGCGCATCGGGCGGGCGTTTCTCGAATTCGGCGATCAGCACATCCTCGGACTTGTGGGTCACCAGATCGAAGGCGCCTGACGGCAGGGTGATCATGCGCGAATCGACATAGCCATGCTTGTCTTCCAGCGCGCTCTGGATCACTGCGCGGGCGCCGGCATCCAGGTGGTGTTCGCCCAGGGGGGCGCCCGGCGCGGGCAGTGTGCCAAGCAGGGCATCGGCGTTGGCGCTGTGCGAAGCGAGGCGGCCATCCGGCGTGAAGCACAGCAGGGCGCCGTGGCTCTGGATGGAACCGGGGATGTGGATCGGCTCCCGGTCGCAGTTGCTCAGGTCGACCGATCGTCGGCGATTTTCGTGGTACGGGTTGCTCATGTACTGCTTTCCCGATGCCTGTGGAAACAGGGCGTCGAATTGCGGTCGCGCACATCTGGAGACGAACGCAAGTTGAAGGCGGCCCAAAGTCGGCAACGCACCTTTTCATTCCGCGCTGTTCCAGCTGTCGTCAAGCGCGGCGGTACGGCCCTTGTTTTCGGGAAATGCCAATTATAGGCGTGGTTCTGCATTTGGTGAACTCTGCATTGTCCTACAAGGCAATCGGGAACAGTCCGATAGAACTCATCCGTGCGGACTCTTAAGATCAGCAAAAACTCGCAGAAACAACGCGGCAGTCCGGTGCTTTTGTGCCGGAAGATGCCACACGGGAAAAGATTGCCCGGTTCAAGTGCTGAGACTTCGTGAGGATGCGTCAAATCACATCAGGAGGTGCCGTCAGGCTCTTCCAGTTTTGCGTGACATGGCTACAATGAAGTCGTCGATAGTGTGCTGAGCCGGGGTTACAACAGGGAGCGAACCAGTATGCTGTCGATGACATACCGGGAAGAAATCGAACGCTGTATCGGTCCGGCCAAGCCGCTGGCACATCCCGGGACCGACGCGGACAATGGCAAGCTGATGTTGCAACCAGCCCGGCGCAGTCGGCGTGCGTCGGATCTTTGAGCAGGGTAGCCTCATGGACAAGTCTGATTCCACCCATCCTTGCGATCCTCTCGTCGCCATCCAGCAGGGCGACTGGACCGCTTATCGTAACCACATCTCGACCCAGGCCGGGCAGCCCGGCGAAACCGAGGACGAGCGGCCGAGCAATTTTGCCGAGCCTGTTCAGCAGCAGGATACGGCGGGTGAGCCGCTGCACGGCGAGGAAGACATCCTGGCTTATCGTCGGCGCTGCGCGCGCGCCTACATCGGCATGAACGGTCGCCTGGGCGGCCGCGCCTACCGGCCCAACGAGCCGGTGATCCTGACCCAGGAAGCGGTTCAGGAACTGGCCGAGTTGAATCGTCTGCTGCGCGAAGAACGTGCGCTGAAGAAAAAAGCCGGCTGATATCCTGAGGGCGGGCGCCGCACCCTGTAGGTGCCTGACGCGACTTCGTGTAGGAAAACCGGAAGCTCCCCGCAAATGCAGACGCCATGCGGCTCTTGGTCGTATACGCTGTTGCTCGCAGCGTGAGACGGCAGCGCGAGCGGGTGCGGGCTTCCCGTATAATCGTGCGCGTCATGCAGGGGCGCATGATCGACAATATCGAGCTTGCCGCACTATCAAGATTGCAGTGAGCAAGCGCCCCTGCTCGAAACGGATGCGAAAAACAATGAAGGGACCCGTGGGCAAGGACGGCGCAACGTGATCGCGCAACGCCGTCATCCACGCGACCGACCTCGGTGCTCATAAAGGTAAGTTTCACGACATGGCAGAAATTTCTTGGTTGCGCGCAACCGGCCTGACCGCGCAAATCGTCGCAGCAACCGATTGGAGCGCCAGCCCCCTGGGCGCGCCGACCCACTGGTCGTCCACGCTGCGGACCACACTCAATATCGCACTGCGTTCGCCCACGCCCAGTCTGCTGGTGTGGGGTGCTGGCCGTCACATGCTCTACAACGATGCATTTGCCGCCTGTATCGGCGCGGCCCACCCGGCCGCGTTCGGTGCTGCGCTGGCGGGTTCACACATGTGGACCGGCGCCGGTGGCCGCTGCGAATCCGCCATCGAGGCCGCGTTCGCCGGCCAGCAACAGCAGCTGTGCCGTCTGCCCTTGTTCCACGATGACAACCAGGCGATCGCCACCGGCAATCAATGGGATTTCTCTTGCCTGCCGGTATGGGATGAGAAGGGTGAAGCAGGCGACGATCAGGTGGCCGGCGTCCTGTGTTCCCTGCACCGGGCCAGTGGACTGGATGCAGCGCTGGCCCATACCGACCTGCTGCGCGACCTGATGGAGCAGTCGCCCAGCTTCAAGGCCGTGGTGCGCGGGCCGCAGCACGTATTCGAGCGCGTCAATGACGCCTATTTCAAGCTCTTCGGCGACCGTCCGGTGCTGGGGCTGCCGGCGCGCGAGGCCTTGCCCGAACTGCTGGATGAAAACCTCTTCGCGCTGCTGGACCGCGTCTATCAGACCGGCCAAGCCTATACCGAACGTGGCGCCCGCTTGTTCCTGCGGCGCTCGGAGGAAGGCGGATTCGCCGGCGCGGTGCTGGACTTCGTGTTCCAGCCCATCAAGGGCAGCGACGGCCGGGTGGCGGGCATCTTCATCGAAGGCAATGACGTCACTGATCTCCATGTCGCCGAGGAGCGGCTGCGCATCGTCGACCGTGCCGGCGGGATTGGCATCTTCGAGTGGTTTCCTGATTCCGGCAAGCTGTCGGTGTCAGACCGTTTCCGCCGCCTGTGGGGTGTCGCGCCGGAAGGCGAGGTGACCTCGCAGCAGCTGGTGGACATGATCGATGAAGAGTTCCATCCCAACCTGGGGACGGTGCGTATCCGTGAGAGCGGTCCGCGTAATCCGCTCGAATACACCGAATACCATATCGCCCGCCCCGACGGCGAGCAGCGCTGGCTGGCGCGCAAGGGCGAGGTGGTGCAGGACGATCCGCGCGCCGGTGCACGTTATGTGGGCGTGGTGTTCGATGTTACCTCGCGCAAGCTGATGGAACAGGCGCTGGCCGCCTCCGAAGCCAGCGTGCGGGCCAACAACGCCTTCGTGCGCCAACTGCTGGATTCCACCGATCAGGGTTTCTTCTCCATCGACTGCGATGGCACAGTTACCCTTTGCAATGCCGCCTTCCTGCAGATGCTGGGCTATGCCAGCGAGAAGGACGTGCTGGGGCGTTCCATCCATGAAGTGATCCTGGTCCCGCAACAGGACGTGCCGGTCAGCCGCACCGAATGCGCGGTGCTCAAGGCGGCACGTGAAGGCATCACGGCCCATATCGACAACGAGGACTTCCTGCGCCTGGATGGCAGCAGCTTCCCGGCGCAATACCAGGCGCATCCGGTATGGCAGGACGGCAAGCTGCAAGGGGCGTTGTGCACCTTCATTGATCTGACCGAGCGGCGTCGTGGCCTGCAGGCCTTGTCGTGGAGCGAGAGCCGCCTGACGGCCATCTTCAACCAGGCCTCGGTCTGTTTCTCCGAGCTGGACCTGCAAGGCAACTACCTGCGCGTGAACCAGGCGCTGTGCCGCATGCTCGGCCGCACTGAAGACGAGATGCTGCACATGACCCTGGCCGACGTCACCCATCCGGATGACGTGCCGATGAACATGTCCCTGTTCAACCGCTGCATCGAGGATGGCCACTCCTTCACCCTGGAAAAACGTTACCTGCGTCCGGACGGTTCGACCTTCTGGGTCTCCAGCGACATCAGCCGCATCGTCGACGGCGAGGGCCGCCCGCAGGCCATGATCGCGGTCTCCACCGACATCACCGAACGCCGCCGCGCCGAAGATGCCCTGCGCGAACTCAACGACACCCTGGAGCAGCGTGTGGTCGCCGAGATCATCGAGCGCACCCGCGCCGAGGCCGCCCTGCGTCAGATGCAGAAGATGGAAGCCGTGGGCCAACTCACGGGCGGGGTGGCGCACGACTTCAACAATGTGCTGCAGATCATCGGTGGCAACCTGCAATTGCTGCAGGGTGACCCCCGCCAGGATGATCGCAGCCGGCAGCGCATCCGCACCGCCATCGGCGCGGTCGATCGCGGGGCCAAGCTGTCCTCGCAGTTGCTGGCCTTCGCGCGCCGGCAACCGCTGCAGCCGCGCAGCATCAACCTGGAACGGGTGGTGCAGAACATGGATGATCTGCTGCGCCGCGCCGTGGGCGAGAATATCGAGATTTCCACGGTGGTCACGCATGAGCTGTGGAACAGCATGCTCGACCCCAACCAGGTCGAGAACCTGATCATCAACACCGCCATCAACGCGCGCGACGCCATGCCCAATGGCGGCCGCCTGACATTGCAGATCGATAACGTACAACTGACCGATCCGGCATTCCTGTCACAGGCCGATCTGGCCGCAGGCGACTACGTCGAGCTGCAGATTTCCGACAACGGTGCCGGCATGTCGCCGGAGGTGCGCGAGCGCGCCTTCGAACCCTTCTTCACCACCAAGCGCGAAGGCGAGGGCACCGGGCTGGGGCTGTCGATGGCGTATGGCTTCGTCAAGCAGAGCAAGGGGCATATCAGCCTGCACAGCGAACCGGGCAAGGGCACGACCATCCGCATCTACTTCCCGCGTTGCATCGAGGACGAGGTGGTCGTCGACGACAGCCGCGACCTTCAGGTGCGGGGCGGCGACGAGACCATCCTGGTGGTCGAGGACGATCCCAACCTGCAGCTCACGGTCATCGACACGCTCTCGTCCCTGGGTTATCGCGTGCTCAAGGCCGACAATGGCGAACGGGCCTTGGCCATCCTGCAGAGCGGCATCACGGTGGACATGATGTTCACCGACGTGGTGATGCCGGGCAGCGTGCCGGTCACCGAACTGGCGCGGCAGGCGCGTCAGTTGCTGCCGGAGATCGAAATCCTGTTTACCTCCGGCTATCCGCGTGATGCCATTGTTCACGAAGGACGACTGGATGCCGGCGTGGAACTGCTCTCCAAGCCCTACCGCATCAACCAGTTGGCGCAACGGATCCGGCACATGCTGTCCAACCGGGCGCATCGCATCGAACTGGCCAAGGCCAGCCGGGAGCGTGACCTCGCCACGGCCTCGGCCACCATCCACGTCTTGCCGGTGGCCGAGCGCCACCACCAGGCTGATGCGACCGAGCAGCCACTGTCCCAGGAGGCTTATGGCACGGGTGGCCTCGCTGCCGGTGGCAGCGTCGGCGTGGCGGGCAGCGTGACTTCGCAGGATGCCGATGAGCCCGCACAGGCCGTCAGCGGACTGCGCCTGCTGGTGGTGGAAGACAACATCGATTCCCAGCAGCTGGTCTGTGAGTTGCTGGAGACCCTGGGCCATCAGGCGCGCGGCGTGGCCAGCGGCGAAGACGCACTGCAGGCCCTGGAGGAGCAGCCGTTCGACGTGCTCTTCACCGATGTCAACCTGCCGGGTATCACGGGGGTGGAACTGGCCAAGCGGGCTCTGGAGCGGTTCCCGACGATGTCGGTGATCTTCGCCTCCGGCTATGGCGCGATGGTGGCACGCAACGTGGGCTTCCCATCGCATTCGCTGCCCAAGCCTTACGACATCGATCAGTTGCAGGAGATATTGACGAAGATTGCGTTGGCATGATGTCTATGTGAACGCAGGATTGCTGCCTTATTGTCACTATATTCAATATCGATGCGCAGATTTGCGGCTGTGGGTTCAATGAACCGACAGCCGTTTTATTTTCTGGAGGTCTGGACAGCTTCGCCGTGGTCAAGCTCTACGGGTGGGTGCTATCTTTTTTTCCTCACATTGCATAAAATAAATAAGAATAATTATCGTTCATAAATTTTGATTTGGCAGTGCAGGTAAAGTTTTGACTCCATGCTCTTCGGGATTGCCGTACGAGCGCCTGCCAGATCCGCTGCATGCCCGCCGGAAGGTGGGCATCTGGCCGTATCGTCTCCTACCATCCAGCTCCTAGCCAGATCACGTACATGCGCGCATTGCTCGTTCTCCTCCACCGCTGGTTCGGCCTCGCCGTTGCCGTGTTCCTGTTCATCGCCGGTGCCACCGGGGCGCTGATCTCCTGGGACCACGAACTCGACGCCTGGCTCAATCCGCAGCTGTTTAATGCCCGCAGTGCCGATCAGCCCGGTGCCGGGGCGCCATTGCCCGGGCTGGAGCTGGCGCGCAGGGTGGAGCACGCCGAACCGCGCCTGCGGGTGACCTATGTGCTGACCGAGGCCGAACCCGGCCATACCATCGGCATGATGGTCGAGCCGCGCCTGGACCCGGCCACCCGCAAGCCATTTGCGCTGGATTACAACCAGATCGCCGTCGATCCGGTCACCGCCGAGATCCAGGGCCGGCGCATGTGGGGTGCCATCTCGCTGTCGCGGGAAAACCTGCTGCCCTTCCTCTACAAGCTGCACTACACGATGCATTTGCCTGATATGGGCGGCATCGAGACCGGTATCTGGCTCATGGGCATCATCGGTATCGTCTGGATGCTGGACTGCTTCATCGCGCTCTACCTGTCCTTCCCCAACTGGCGGAGCTGGCGCAAGTCGCTGGCTTTCCGCTGGCGCGAGGGCGGGCACAAGCTCAATTTTGATCTGCACCGGTCCGGGGGCGTATGGGTCTGGGGCCTGCTGCTGGTGCTGGCGGTGACCTCGGTGTCGATGAACCTGGAGCGCCAGGTGATGCGCCCGATCCTGCAGACGGTCTCCACGCTGACCGCCGGTCCGTTTGAGACGCGCACGCCGCTGGCAGCCGACAAGGTGCCGGAGCCGCGCATCTCGCGGGAAGAAGTGGTGGCGCTGGGTCGGGCGCAAGGGCAGAAGCTGGGACTGGATGAGCCGGTGGGTGGGGTTTTCTATTCCGGCATGTTCGGCGTCTACGGGGTCGGCTTCTTCCAGCCCGGCAATGACCATGGCGACGTCGGGCTGGGCAATGCCTGGCTCTATTTCGATGCCATGACGGGCGCCTATGAGGGGGGCAAGATTCCAGGCCGGGGTAGTGCCGGGGATATCTTCCTGCAGGCCCAGTTCCCGCTGCATTCGGGTCGTATCCTGGGGCTGGCCGGGCGGGTGATGGTGTCCTTGCTGGGGGCGCTGGTGGCCATGCTGTCGGTGACCGGGGTGATCATCTGGGTGCGCAAGCGCAAGGCACGACTGCAGCAGCGTGAACGGCTGGCTGCACAAAAGACACCGGCCCGCGAGGGGCCGGTGGCGGAACTGCGGTAAGCGGGTCGGCGCCGCGTCTGTGCGTCAGTGCGCCATCAGGACCGGCAGCGTCATGGTCTTGAGGATGGTCAGCGTGACCCCGCCCAGCAGCACTTCACGGAAGCGGGTGTGGCCGTAGCCGCCCATGACCAGCAGGTCAGACCCCTTGTCGGCGGCCAGCGAGAGCAGGGCGTTGCCGATGTCCAGCGGGGTCTGTTCCTGCGCCACTTCCACCTTCACGCCGTGACGTGCCAGATAGAGCGCGATGTCGGCGCCGGGTTGCTCGCCATGGGTACCCAGGCGCTTGTCGGAATTGAAGATCACCACCGTCACGTTGTCGGCCTGGCGTAGCAGCGGCAGGGCAGCAGTGATGGCGCGGGTGGATTCCATGCTGCCGTCCCAGGCGATCAGTGCGTTCTTGCCGACGTGCTTGAATTCGCCGGCGCTGGGGATGATCAGCACCGGGCGCGGTGCGTTCAACATCACATATTCGGGCAGGTCGGTGAGGAAACTGTCGTCGGCGTCGTCCAGGTCGGCCTGGCTGACCACCACCAGGTCGGCATAGCGGGCTTGCAGCGCCAGGCCACCTTCGGCGTCGTCGTCGACGAAGCGCTTCTCGCAGGAAGGCACGCCCACGCTGTTGGCGATCTTGTCGAAGTTCTCCAGGGCCGCCAGGGCGCGGTCGCGGAAGCCATCCATCTGCGCGGCCACATAGGCGGCGCCTTCCATCGTGATGAAACTGGAGATGCCGCTGACGGCGCTGCCGATCAGATGCGCCTGCTGGGCGCGGGCCAGTTCGGCGGCGATGCGGATGCGCTGGGCGGCGTGACGCGACTGGTCGACATGGACCAGGATGGACTTGTAGCTCATGGTGACTCCTCGGAAATATCGGGTAGATCAGGTGGGACGGCATCCGGGGCGGGATGCCATGTATCCAGACTAGGCCGCTGCTGCCCGGGCGTCCAGCACAAATGCGGCGCTGATTGACACATGTCAATCGCGGCCGGCATCACTTCGCGGGCAGAATTCGGCGCGCCAACGATAGGCGCTTGCAGTGCGGTGGCGCTGGCTGGGTTATCCTTGTCAGCTTTGCGGTCTTTCCGTCACCCGACATTGCGTCATTGCCTCAGCGAGGAGCTTGCATGCCATCGATCTTCCATCTTGCCTATCACGTGCGCGACCTCGACCAGTCGCGCCGCTTCTATTGCGACCTGCTCGGTTGCGAAGAGGGCCGCAGTACCGACACCTGGGTCGATATCGACTTCTTCGGCCATCAGCTCTCCTTGCACCTGGGGCAACCCTTCGCGGTGAGCAACACCGGCAAGGTCGGTGAGCACATGGTCCCCATGCCACACCTGGGTGTGATCCTGGAGCTGCCCGAGTGGCAGCAACTGGCTGATCGGCTGACGGCCAGCGGCCAGGTCGAATTCGTGCTCAAGCCGCAGATCCGCTTTGCCGGTGAGCCGGGCGAACAGGCGACCATGTTCTTCCTCGACCCCTCTGGCAACCCCATCGAGGTGAAAGGATTCAGGAGCCTGGCACAGGTGTACGCCAAATGAGTCAAGGCACGACTATCCCCTTCGTCAGCCAGGGCGATGCCGCCTCGGTCACCGCTTGGCTGCAGGCCCTGCGCAATGCCATGCCGGAGGAGCAAGTGGTGGCCTTCGCCGATCTGGACGACGCCCAGCGCGCCCAGTGCCGCCTGGCCATCGTCGCCAACCCGGACCCGGCCCAGCTGAAGCAGTTACCGCAATTGCGGTGGGTGCATAGCGTGTGGGCGGGGGTGGAACGGCTGGTGGCCGATCTTGGTCAGTCCGACCTGCAGATTACCCGGCTGGTCGATCCCCGGCTGGCGGCGACCATGGCCGAGGCCGTGCTGGCCTGGACGCTCTATCTGCATCGCGACATGCCGCGCTATGCGCAGCAGCAGCGCGAGCAGCGCTGGCAGGGGCTGGACTACGTCGCACCGGAACAGCGTCGCATCGGCCTGCTGGGCCTGGGCGCGCTGGGCGAGGCGGCCGCCGTGGCACTGCGCCAGGCGCGCTTCCCGGTGGCGGGCTGGAGCCGCAGTCCGCGCCAGCTGGACGGCGTGGAGACCTTCAGTGGCATGGAGGGGCTGACGCAACTGCTCTCACGCAGCGATATCCTGGTCTGCCTGCTACCCCTGACCCACGACACCCGTGGCCTGCTGGATGCGGCGCGCCTGGCCTTGTTGCCGCCGCAGGCGCAACTGATCAATTTCGCCCGTGGCCCCATCATCGACGACGGCGCGCTGCGCCAGGCGCTGGACGCCGGCCAACTGAAACATGCGGTGCTGGACGTGTTCGCCACCGAGCCCCTGCCGCCGTCTTCCTGGCAATGGAGCCATCCCGCGGTGACGGTCTTGCCGCATTGCTCCGCCCCTACCGATGCCGCCACGGCCTCGGCCATCGTGGCGGGGAATATCCGGCATTACCGGGAGAGTGGGGTGATTCCAGCCAATGTGGATTTGGGGCGAGGTTATTGAGACTGAGTCCGGGGGATGAAGTAAGTCCAAAAGGAGAACTCCATGCTTTACCCAATCTACGTCCACAAGGATCCCGACAGCGCCTATGGCGCTCAATTTCCCGACTTCCCCGGTTGTTTTGCCGGGGCGGACGATTTGCAGGATTTGCTGGCCGCTGCACGAGAGGCAGCTGCAGCGCACTTCCACGGCGAGACCGAGCCTATCCCACTGCCTAGCACGCCCGAAGACTGGTCCGAGGATGCGCAATTCCAGGGCGGCTATTGGATGTTGGTGGAGATCGAGTTGTCGCCCCTACCCATCCCACCAAACATCCCTCAATCCAGCCGATAATCCTTCCCGCACGTTGCCGCCGGTGGCAGCGGTTCGCCTGCGAGTTCCAGCAACGAGCGCTCGATTTCCAGGCTGATGGCGTCCAGCGCCAGGCCATTGGGGGAGCAGGCGAAGGGCAGGGAGATTTCGCTGGCGATGGCTTCCAGCGCCAGGAAGGTGTAGGAGACGAAGACCGAAATCAGCGGTGTGGCAACGCCGATGGCATCGACCAGCCCGAACGGCAGCAGCAGGCAATAGATGTAGACGGTCCGGTGCAGCAGCACGCCGTAGGCAAAGGGGATGGGCGTGGAGGCGATGCGCTCGCTGGCGCCGATGCAGTGGTTGATCTCGTTGAGCTGCTGGTCGCAGGTCCACAGGCCAGTGTCGCTGAGCCGTCCCTGCCGGTTGGCCTGGGCCAGCATGGCGCGCAGCTGGTCCATCTGGTACACCGGGAGGTATTGCACCGTGCCGGCTGCTGCATCGGCCTCAGCCGCGCCCGGCAGCAGGCGCGCCATGTCCTCTTGCGGCGAAGTCTTGCGCAACTGGTGCTTGAGCGCATAGGCCAGTGCGATGATGCGATGGATGAACAACTTCTTGCGGGCGGCATCCTCGCCCGTCACGCCATAGCGCAAGCCCTGCGACGCCAGCGCCCGCGCTGCAATCAGCAGGGCACCCCAGATCTTGCGGCCCTCCCAGTAGCGGTCATAGCTGGCGCTGTTGCGAAAGCCCAGGAAGATCGCCAGCGCCACGCCCAGCAGGGTGAAGGTGGAGGTGTTCAGCGGCAGCTTGTCGCCGAAGATCTTGCCGTCGGTCAACACCGCCAGGGTGGAGAAGGCCGTCATCATCAGCATCTGCGGCATGATGGTGCGCAGCACCGAGCCGTTCCAGACGAAGAGCATGCGGAACCAGTGGGGCTGGGGGCGAACGATCATATTGGCTTCCCGGAACAGGAACGAAAAAGTCGAGGCCCCATGTTAATTCCGCGCCGCCCCGGCAAGCGTAGACAGATGACGCCAGCGTCCGCACATACAGCCGACAGACGTCCAGCCCTTACTGACGGGCGATGGTAAATCCGATGGTGTTATGTCCGCCGCCGCTGCTGGCGAAGGCACGCCCGCCATGCATGCGTGCCACCGCCTTGACGATGGCCAGCCCCAGGCCGTGGCCATGGCTGCCGTTGATGTCCTGGCGGGCGCTGTCGACCCGGTAGAAGCGGTCAAACAGGCGCGGCAGGTGCTGTTCGTCGATGGCGGGGCCGGGATTGGTGACCGCCACCCTGACCATTTCTTCACCTGCGGAAATATCAATGCGCAGCATTGCGCCTTGTGGTGAATGCTGGATGGCGTTCTGGATCAGGTTGGTCAGTGCCCGCTTGAAGAGCGCTGTTTCCATGGTGGCCGTGGCCTGGGTATCGCCGGCGACCGTGATACCCATGCCGGCATCGTCCAGCACGAACTCGAAGAAATCGGCAGTCTTCTGCACCTCCGCAGCCACCCGCGCCGGCACCCGGGCGGTGGCGGCCTCGCCCTGGTCGGAGCGGGCCAGAAACAGCATGTCGTTGACGATGGAACGGATGCGGTCCAGTTCTTCCAGGTTCGATTGCAGCACGTCCTTGAACTCGCCTGCGCTGCGCTCGCGTGCCAGCGCCACCTGGGTCTCGCCGATCAGGTTGGCCAGGGGCGTGCGCAGTTCATGGGCCACGTCGGCATTGAAGGCTTCCAGTTGGGTATAGGCCTGTTCGATGCGTTCCAGCGCGCCATTGAAGGCGTCGGCCAGGACCGACAGTTCTTCCGGCAATGCTTCCACCGGCATGCGCGCCGACAGCTTGCGTGGCGAAAAGCTCTGGGCGCGGACCGACATGCGGCGCAGCGGTGCCAGTCCGGCGCGGGCGATCCAGTAGCTGGAGATGACAGCCAGCACGATGCCCAGCAGCGAGGAAATGCTGGTCCCCAGCAGGAAGGTACGGCGCATCTCGAAGTAGGGTTCTCCATCCACGCCCACCGTGACCCGCACTTCGGGGCGCTCCTCGAAGGCCGGCAGGGTGCGCGTCATGATGTGCAGGGGGAAGCGGCGTCCCGGCAGATGCAGGCGGCCGACCACCTTGCCGTCGTCGTGGGTGATGGCGGCCGGGGTCAGGCGGGTGAGGTCGCCATAGGTAAAGCGCGGGTCGTCGCTGGCGATCCAGAAGAACACGTGCTGGTCCGCCTGCGACAGGGTGGAGAGCTTCAGCTGCACGCGTCCCCAGCGCTCGGTGTTGCCGGCGCGCTCGATCTGGTAGCTGATGTCGTTGAGGGTGGTGAAAAGGGCGTCGCGCTCGTGGCGCAGCAATTCGCCCTTGAGGACGGTGTAGAGCACCACGCCAGCGACGGCGAAGATCAGCAGGGCCGAGGCGGCCGACATCAACACCAGGCGCGCCGTGATCGATTGCCGCAGCGGCAGCCGACGTCGGCGGGTCGGTTGCGCCGCCGGGACGGTCTGGAGATCGGGCTCAGTCATCGCCGGCATCGGCCGCAGCCCGGGGCTCCAGCACGTAACCCATGCCGCGCACGGTATGCAGCAGTTTCTGTTCGAACGGAGCGTCGATCTTGGCGCGCAGGCGCTTGATGGCGACTTCGACCACGTTGGTGTTGCTGTCGAAGTTCATGTCCCAGACCAGTTCGGCAATGGCGGTCTTGGACAGGATCTCACCCTGGCGCCGTGCCATCACCGCCAGCAGGGCGAATTCCTTGGCCGTGAGGTCGATGCGCAGGCCACCGCGAAAGGCCTTGCGCGAGAGCAGGTCGATCTGCAGGTCGCCGATGCGCAGTTGCGCCGGCTCCTGCGCGCGGCCACGCCGGGTCAGGGCCTGCAGGCGGGCCAGCAGCTCCAGGAAGGAAAAGGGCTTGATCAGGTAGTCGTCGGCGCCGTCGTGCAAGCCCTTGATGCGGTCTTCCACGCTGTCGCGGGCGGTCAGCATGATGACCGGCGTCTGCTTGACCGTGCGCAGCGAACGCAGCACGGCAAAGCCGTCCAGCCCCGGCAGCATGACGTCGAGCACGATGACGTCGTAGTCATGCTGGATCGCCAGGTGCTGTCCATCCACCCCGTTGGAGGCCAGATCGACCGCGCATCCCTGCTCGGTCAAGCCCTTGCAGAGGTATTCGGACATCTTTTGTTCGTCTTCGACTATCAGGATCTTCATGCGGTCTCCAAAGCCTGCGCCGGGACAGGATCGCCCGGCGTCAGCCCATGCCGGATTCTACCGTCCCGGCTTTTTATCGGTGTGGTCTTGTTTCAATGTTCCACCTGCGGCGGCTGTTGGGCCAGGCGGGCGGCCTTGCGGGCCTGGCGCGCCTTCTTCTTGCGTTCATACCAGTAGTGCGCGCGGTCCAGGTAGAGATAGACCACCGGGGTGGTGAACAGGGTCAGCGCCTGCGACAGCACCAGACCGCCCACCATGGCATAGCCCAGTGGCCGGCGCAGCTCGGAGCCGGCGCCATGGCCCAGCATCAGCGGCAGGCCTGACAGCAGGGCGCACATGGTGGTCATCATGATGGGGCGGAAGCGCAGCAGGCAGGCCTGGTAGATCGCCTCTTCCGGCTTCATGCCCTGGCTACGCTCGGCGGTGAGGGCGAAGTCGATCATCATGATGCCGTTCTTCTTGACGATACCGATCAGCAGGATGATACCGATCAGCGCGATCACCGACAGGTCGTAGCCGCCTATCATCAGGATCAGCAGGGCGCCCACGCCGGCCGAGGGCAGCGTGGAGAGAATCGTCAGCGGGTGGATGTAGCTCTCGTAGAGCAGGCCCAGCACGATGTAGACCGCGATCAGTGCGGCCGCGATCAGGTAGGGTTGGGACGACAGCGAATCGCCGAAGGCCTTGGCCGTCCCCTGGAAATTGCCTACCAGGGTCTGCGGCACGCCCATCTCGTCCTTGGTCTTCTGGATGATGTCCACCGCCTCGCCCAGGGACACGCCCTTGGCCAGGTTGAAGGAAATCGTCACCGCCGGGAACTGGCTCTGGTGGCTGATCGAGAGGTAGGAGGTCTTGCTCGTATCGACCTTGACGAAAGTCGACAGCGGCACCTGCTGGCCGGTCAGGGGCGAAGTCAGGTAGAGCTTGTCGAACAGGGCCGGGTCCTTCTGCAGCTGCGGCGTCACTTCCAGGATCACGCGATAGCTGTTGATCTGCGTGAAATACTGCGCGACCTGGCGCTGGCCGATGGCGTCATAGATGGTGGCGTCGATCAAGGCCGGCGAGATGCCGAAGCTGGAGGCGCGGGCGCGGTCGATGGTGATGACGGCCGCCGCCGCCTGGTTCTGCTGGTCGGAAGCCACATCGGTCAGCTGCGGCAGCTGGCGGAAACGCTCCAGCATGCGCGGCGCCCAGACGTTGAGCTCATCGAGGTCGGTATCGGTGACGGTGTACTGGTACTGGGTGCGCGAGAGGCGGCCACCGACGTTGATGTCCTGGCTGGCCTGCATGAACAGGTTCACCCCTTGTACGCGTGCCACCTTGGGGCGCAGGCGGGCGATGATCTCGTCGGCATTGGTGGTGCGCCCCTGGTCCTTGGGTTTCAGGGCGATGAAGAACTGCCCGGTGTTGAAGGTGGTGGAGCCGGCGCTCATGGCAAAGCCGATCACGTCCGGGTCCTGGCGCACCACGTCGGCCACCTTCAGCAGGCGTTCATGCATGGCCGCCGAGGAAGTGTCCTGCGAGGATTCGGCAAAGCCGACGATGACGCCATTGTCCTGCTGCGGGAAGAAACCTTTGGGGATGAAGATGAACAGCACCACCGTCAGCGCCACCGTCGCCAGGAAGCTCATGAGCGTGATGAACTGGTGCTTCATGACCACATCCAGCCCGCGCTTGTAGCCGGCCAGCATGGCGTCGAAGCAGCGTTCGAACCATTGATACAGCTTGCCGTGGCGCTGGCCGTGTTCGTTCTTGAGGAAGCGCGAGCACAGCATGGGTGTCAAGGTCAGCGAGATCACCACCGACACGCCGATGGTCAGCGTGACCGTCACCGCAAACTCGCGGAACAGACGCCCGACGATACCGCCCATCAGCAGCAGCGGGATGAACACCGCCACCAGCGAGACCGAGATCGAGATGATGGTGAAGCCGATTTCGCCCGCGCCCTTCAAGGCCGCCTCCAGCGGCGACATGCCTTCCTCGACGTAGCGGTAGATGTTTTCCAGCATGACGATGGCGTCATCCACCACGAAGCCCACGGCAATGGTCAAGGCCATCAGCGACAGGTTGTCGAGGCTATAGCCGACCACGTACATCACGCCGGCCGTGCCCATGATGGCCAGCGGCACCGTGACCGAGGGGATCAGGGTGGCCGCCACGTTGCGCAGGAACACGAAGATCACCATCACCACCAGGGCGATGGTCAACACCAGGGTGAATTCCACATCCTCCACCGAGGCGCGGATGGTCTGGGTACGGTCGATCAGGGTGTTGACGTGGATGGCGGCCGGAATCGCTGCGCGCAGGCGCGGCATGGCGGCCTTGATGCGACCCACGGTCTCGATCACGTTGGCGCCGGGCTGCTTGGTGATGGCCAGCACGATGGAGCGACCGTTGGTGATGGTGTGGTCCGCCGTGTTGGCAGCACCCGAGAAGGCCCAGGCGGCGATCTTGTTGTTTTCCGGCCCGTCGATGGCGATGCCGATGTCCTTGACCCGGATCGGCGCGCCATTGCGCCAGGCCAGGACCATGTCGTTCCACTGGTCGGCCTTGAGCAACTGGTCATTGGTATAGACGGTAAAGGCCTGGCGCGCGCCATCGACCGTGCCCTTGGGCTGGTTCACGGTGGTGGTGGCGATGACGCCGCGGATGTCTTCCAGGCTCAGGCCC
>Ga0308159_1000697_pt1 | contig 67190 bp, 52 predicted proteins | sample PhyCR1_FD_201040 | JGI IMG/M metagenome (GOLD analysis project Ga0308159, IMG submission 201040) | Phyllosphere microbial communities from UC Gill Tract Community Farm, Albany, California, United States - DLSLC.R1 | ecosystem: Host-associated > Plants > Phyllosphere > Unclassified | place: USA...
AAACCGGCTGATCCTCAACCTGTTTCGCGGTGAACACTTCCAGCTGACCTTCAACACCGGCCTGAGCAACCTCGACAGCCAGTGGGCCGGCCTGCTGATTTTTGACGACAGCGGCCAGGTACTCTCGGCCAACCGTCGCGCCGACAACCTGCTGGGCATCAGTTTGTCGCGGGTGATGATCGACAGTCTGTTCAAGGTCTCGTTGTTGGAGTTGCTCAACCAGCCGGAGGGGCTGCCCTTCTCCCTGCAAGCGGCGGGTCGCAACCGGTTCCAGTGCCTGCTCAAACGGCCGAAGCAGATGCCGGTGCAGGCGCGGGTGTTCAGCGAACCAGTCGCGCCGAAGCCGATGGCGATTGGCCTGAAGACCTTGCACTTTGGCGATGTACGCGTGGAAAAAGCCGTGCGCCAGGCCGAGCGCCTGCTGGAAAAGGACATTCCGCTGCTGATCCATGGCGAAACCGGGGTGGGCAAGGAGGTGTTCGTCAAAGCCCTGCACCAGGCCAGTTCCCGCAGCCAGCAGGCGTTTATCGCGGTCAACTGTGCGGCGATTCCTGCGGAGCTGGTGGAATCGGAACTGTTCGGCTACGAAAAAGGCGCCTTCACTGGCGCCAATCAAAAAGGCAGCATCGGTCTGATCCGCAAGGCCGACAAAGGCACGCTGTTTCTCGATGAAATCGGCGATATGCCGCTGCCGACCCAGGCGCGCCTGTTACGCGTATTGCAGGAGCGTTGCGTGCAGCCGGTGGGCAGCAGCGAGTTGTTCGCGGTGGACTTGCGCATCATCTCGGCCACCAACCGTGCGCTCCGCGAGCTGGTGCAGGCCGGGCGTTTTCGCGAGGATCTGTACTACCGCATCGGCGGCCTGACCCTCGAGCTGCCGCCGCTGCGCGAGCGCACCGACAAGCAGGCGCTGTTCCAGCAACTCTGGCAGCAGCACCGCGAGCCGACCCAATGGGCCGGGCTGAGCGCCGAGGTGCTGGCGCTGTTCGAGCAGCACCCGTGGCCGGGCAATTTGCGTCAGGTCAGCAGCGTGTTGCAGGTGGCGCTGGCGATGGCCGAGGAGCAGCCGATCCGCCCGGAGCATTTGCCGGATGATTTTTTTGTCGACTTGAATGTGGCGCCGCCGCTGCCCGCCAGTGACTTCCTGGATGACAGCATTGACTTGAACCAGCGCCTGAAAGCGGCGGGCGGGAATATTTCCCACCTGGCGCGGGAGCTGGGGGTGAGCCGCAATACCCTGTACAAACGCCTGCGCCAGCACGAACCCTAGCGCGGCTTGACCACCACCAGCAGGTCGGTGAAGTACTCCACCTGGATCGGCAGGTTATCCGCCAGGGCCGCGAGCGCCGCCGCCGTGTCATCGAGCTTGAACACACCAGACACCCGCAGGTTCTGCAGGGCCTGGGGGTCGAAACGCACCAGGCCGTGGCGGTAGCTGGCCAGGGTTTGCAGCACCTCGCCCAGGGGTTGGTCGTCGACCTTGAGCAGGCCGCGCGTCCACGCGTCCGGGTCCAAATTGCCCGTGGCCTGCGCCGGGGTGGCGTGGCCGTGATCGAGAATGGAACGCTGGCCGGCCGCGACCTTGACCCCCGCCTCCGCGTCGCCTTTGACGGCCACGCTGGACTCGATCACCGTCACCACGGTGGTGCCGTCGGCCGCACGCTTGACCATATAGCGCGTGCCCAACGCGGTTGCGGTGCCTTGGTCGGTGCGCACCACGAACGGCCGTTGCGCATCCTTGGCCACCTCCACCCACAGCTCGCCCTGCAGCAACTCGATCACACGCTGGTGGCCGTCGAATTTCACGTCCACCGCCGAGTTGCTGTTGAGCTGCAACTGGCTGCCGTCTTCGAGGGCGACTTGGCGGCGCTCGCCGACGCCGGTGCGTTGGTCGGCCATCCATATGGGCAGGTGCTCAAGGCCCAGCCAACCGCACAGCAACACACCGAGCAAGCCCACCACCGGCGCAGTGCGCGAGCGTTGCGGGGCAAAGGCGCGGTTGAGGGCGATGCGGGCCGGTTGTGCGGGCAAGGTGTCGAGGCTGCCCCACAGCGAACGCATGCGCTCGATGGCCACAGCGTGGCGCGGGTCGGCCTGGCACCAGGTGTTGAAGGCGCGGCGCTCGGCGTCGCTGACGTCTTCGTCGTGCAGGCGTGTCAGCCAATTCGCAGCTTGCTGGATGATCTGTTCGGAGTTCATGCCAGCGGGTCTGCCGCGTGCAGGCTGTGGTAGCAATGCACCAATGCGCTGGAAATATAGTTTTTGACGCTGCTGGGAGACACGCCCAGGCGCGTGGCGATTTCGCTGTAGGTGAGCCCGTCGAGGCGGCTGAGCAGGAAGGCTTCGCGCGCCTTGGCCGGCAGGCCGGCGAGCATTTCGGCGATGCGCTCCAGGGCTTGCAGGGCCACATGGATCGCGGCCGGGTCGGGCATGCCGGCGTCTTCACACTGGATCACCAGGGCTTCCATGTAGGCTTTTTCAATCCGGCGACGGCGAGCGCCATCGATCAACAAGCGCCCCGCCGTGGTCGCCAGAAATGCCCGGGGCTCCTTGATCTGTTGCGGTTCGGCCAGCATCAACACGCGGATAAACGCGTCGTGGGCCAGGTCGGCGGCATGCTGGGAACACCCGAGTTTTTTGCGCAGCCAGTTGTGCAACCAGCCGTGGTGCTCGCTGTACATCGCCGTAAGAGTCTGCTGACGCACTGAATCGCCCAGCGCGGCCGGAATGTCATGCATGCGCAAAAGTATCTCAAATGGGAAATATTACCAATTGCGCGAACAATGCCAGTAAAACGACGCAGGAGCAAGGGGGTACATGCCCTCCCACATTTGTACTGCAGTGTTTGGAAGGCAGCGTTCTCTCAGCGCCAGCTCCATGACACGCCGGTGTAGATGCCGCGCCCATCCGCCGGCGTGGAGCGCGCCACGTCCTGGCCTTTGTCGTCGTAGCCTGGGGTGACGGTGTTGGCGTAGCGCCGGTTGGTGAGGTTGCGCAAATCGACCCAGGCCTGCCAATCCTGCTTGGGCGCGTCGTAGCCGAAGGTGGCGCCAAGGGTGGTGTAGGACGCGGCGTAGTAGGAGTTGGCGTAATCCACCGCCACCCGCGAGGAATGCTCGGTGTTAAGGCTGGTGTAGAGGCCCGTCGGGTGGCTGTAGCGCAACTGCGCCTGGTAGTAGTGCTTGGGGATGCCAGGCAAGGTGTTGTCGCCGAAACGGTCGTCGTCGCGGTAATGGAAGTCGCTGAAGGTGTAGGCCTGGCGCAGGGCGAGCGCGCCGTTGCGGCCGCCGTCCCACAGCGGGCTGAGCAGGCTCAGTTCCACGCCCTGGTGCACGGTGGGGCTGGCGTTGGACTCGGCGACGATGGCATTGCTGGTCGAGGTCTGCGCCTGGGTTTCCACGGTGAGCAGTTCGTGGCGCACTTCGGAACGGTACAAGGCCAGGTCCCACTGGCCGAGCCAGGCCTCGCCGCGGCCGCCAATTTCCAGGGTGGTGGCGGTCTGGTTTTTCAGGCTCACGCCTTCGCGCGCCAGCCCTTTCGCCGCGCCACTGGTGAAGTACTTGTTGGAACCCCAGATCATCGACCACGCATGCGGCGGCTCGACCGAGCGGCTCAGGTTGCCGTATACCTGCAACTGCGGGTTGAACTCATAGCGCAAGCCAACGCGCGGCGCGTAGTCCCAATCGTGCTGGCTGAGCGGCGCCTGCCCTTCGGGGTAGGTGACCTGGGTTTCGCGGCGGGTGTAGATCGCGGCCAGGCCGGTGGTCAGCCACAGGTCCGGCAGCAGTTCCAGGTCGTTGCCGATATGCAGCACGGTGTCCGAACCCAGGTAGCTGTAGTCGCGGGTCTTGGTACCGGGCGCGTAGGTGGCGGTATTGCCGGCTGGCGTGCGCACGTATTCCGAGGCGCCATTGTTGGGCATCGCCTGGGTGGTGCGCAGGCCAATCGTGGTTTTGCTGTCGTGGCCGAACAGCGTGTCCTGGCGGATGTAATTCAAGGTACTGCTGATGTCGGTGTAGGCCACCTTGAGGCGGTTGGTGCCCTCTCGCAGGTCCATCGGGTAATCGTGATAGGCCAGGCCAACCTCCAGGCGCGAACTGTCGTCCAGCTGCAAGGTGGTCTTGTTGGCGAGCCAGGTAGAACCCGGTTGCAGGCGCTTGGAGTCACGCGCGGCATTGAGGCTGTTGGCCGCGCGCGGGTCGTGGCTGATTTGCGCGCGGGTGAGTTTGCCGGGGGTGTCGTTGGTGGTCTCGCGGTAACGGAAGTAAAAGCGGGTTTCCAGGTCCGGGTTGAAACGGTAGCCGAAATTGGCCGCGACGCCTTTGCCGGTGGCGGCGCTCTGGTGCTGGTAACCGTCAGACTCCGAGTCGGTGAGGCTGATGTAGTAGTCGGCAGCCCCCAACACCTGGCCCGAGCTGATTTCGCGTTGGCCATAACCGCGGCTGCCCGCCTCGTAGCGCAGTTGCAGCTTGGGCGCGTCGTAGCCGGTGTGGGTCACGTAGTTGACCGACCCGCCCAAAGCCAGCGCGCCCTGGTCAAAACCGTTGGCGCCGCGCTGCACTTCAACGCGGCTCAGCCACAACGGGTCCTTGAGTTCGTAGGGTGTGCCGCCGGGGCCGGTGAGCGGTAGGCCATCGAACATTTCATACAGTCCCGAGCCATGGGAGCCCGGGCTGCGGTTCAGGCCCGAGCCACGAATCGAGAGTTTCACCCCTTCGTTATTCGCCGCCTTGGCGTACACCCCGGCCTGGTACTTGAACACGTCTTCGTTGCTGCTCACCCGCCCCTGTTGCACGCTGCTCATGTCGATGTAATTGGTGGCGCCGGGCACGCTCTCGAGCTGCGCCTGGGCCACTTCACCAGCGCTGGCCTGGCTGCTGGTGACTTGGACCGGGGCCAATTGCAGCGCCTCGGCGTGTACCAGCGGGCTTAAGGTCAGGGCAGCAAACAGGAATGGAGGGTGTCGCAGCAGCATGGGGTGGGTCCTTCGAAGTCGGGGGCGTGCCAGGCCGGCCTGGCACGCGAACAGTGATGGGAAGACAGGCACGGCCGCCGGGTCACTCCTTATTAACGGACCAGACCCTTCCCACGACAGCATCAGACCGAATTCATTTGCTAAGTCCAAAATCGCATGACCACATGCAAACTCAGTATTTAACGAAATAACCAGCACGCATTACTGTGGAGCCACTGAACACCCACGAGAACACCGCCATGCACACATCCGCTACCGTCATCGACTTCACCCTCCACCGCAAACGCCGCCAGGCACGTGCAGCGGCCGAGTTGATGTGGGCGATGTACGCAGCGCGTGCCGGGCTTGCGGTGTTTACCGCCCAAGCCGCGCCGTCCAGCGATACTCGCCGGGCGTAACGCCGATGAATTTCCTGCACGTACTCCCCGAGCCCCCCGCGCCGTTGCCCAAGCCGACTACCGACGACGATGTGATCAGCCTCTGCGTCGCGCACAACCTGCAGCGCCTGCGCAGCAAACGGCACCTGTCCCTGGATGGCCTGGCGCGCGCCTGCGGCGTGAGCCGGGCGATGCTCGCGCAGATCGAATCCGGGCGCAGCGTGCCGTCGATCAAGGTGCTGTGCAAGATTGCTAAGGGCTTGAAGGTGTCAGTGGCGGCGTTCCTTGAGGATCGCGCGTTTGAAGGCGTGGAGGTGCTGCCGGCGCAGCAGAGCAAACGCCTGGTGAGTGCCGACGGTGCGTTTATCAGCCGTGCATTGTTCCCCTACGACACGGCGCGCCAATCGGAATTCTACGAGATCCGCCTGCGTGCACTCGGCGAGGAAGTCTCGGCAGGCCACGGCCCCGGCATCCAGGAAAACCTGGTGGTGGCCCAAGGCGTGCTGGAAGTCAGCGTCAATGAGGAGCGCTACCTGCTCTCCACCGGAGATTCGATTCTGTTCTACGCCGACCAGCCCCACCGCTATCGCAACCCGGCGGACAGCGAGGCGGTGGCCTTCCTGGTGATCACCTACCCCGAGCGACTGGATTAACCGCGCAAACAAAAACGCCCCGAATCATCGGGGCGTTTTTATTTGCGCGGGACCTGTCAGCAGGTGCAGCACATCATCGGCATGCCATTGCAGCTCATCATCATGGGCATGGCACAGTCGTTCATCAATTTGTTCATGAGCGTGCAGCAGTTGCCCATCATCGTCATGCTCATGCCTAGCATCGGCATCATTTTGCACACCATGCCGTCCGCCTGCATCGTGCATTCCATCACGCACGCCATCATCGGCATCGGCATGTTCATCTTGGTCATCATGGCCATGGCGTCAGCCGACATGCACATCATCGACATATTGGCGCACTGCATCATCATCGGCATGCCGCAGTTCATCATCATCGCCATCGTTTCGGCGTTGGTCTTGAACTGAGCCATGTCCATGCCGGCTGCAGGCTTCATGGTGCACATCATGGCGTCACCGGCCATGCTGCATTGCATGGTCGCCATCATCATCGGCATGCCCATCATCGGCATCATGGGCATGGAGGTGTTCATCGGCATCTGCATTGCATTCATCATGTTCGAAACTCCGTAATCGACAGGAAATGGCTAAGTTCTGGCGCCGATTCTAGAGACGCCCAGCGGCGGCGCAAGACGGCGGCAGAGCAGCAGGTTTGGACGTTCGAAGGAAAGCTTAGCCGCTCAAGACAGCGACATTGGATGCGATGATGATGATTTCAGCGCTAGTGCATTATTTCGCGCTGTTTATTTGCGGTAACCGACGCGATGGATATTCGATGCAGGAATGTCGACCAATCGTAAGGAAATAAACGATCTAACGCAGGCGCGGGCAACGCGAATTTTCGTACTGTACAGCGACCTGGGAAGACAAATACCTCAGTCTTCCCGACAACGTCAGTGCAACGCAGGTCTACATGCACTGCACCTGAACATCACGAGCCTGGAACTGCGACCAACCACCTCGCGTAGAGTGGATCACCTGATTTTTTATACCCGCGTTTGCGGTTGCCTGAGAATTGATATGCCGGGTTCCCTGACTGGTCTCAGTCGTATAGTCGAAACTGATATGGCAGGTATGCGGTTTATCATCGGTATTGGTCGCAAAAACATCCAAACCGGACTGATCCTGTCGAACCGCAGTGGTAACCGCCAGCGCCATGGTGGAAAACAGTACTGCGAGTGCACCTATCAGTAATTTCTTCATTGGAAACGTCTCCGTTCATTGATCGAAATACTGTGAAAGCCAAACTGCAGCACAGCACACACAACTGTAGCTGGCGGTTTACTCCAGCGCCTGCATGAGTTCTTCCGCCTCTGACCCCGGAGGAAACCTGAACCCGTACATTTCATCGGTGGCCAGAATTTCACGCACCGTCGCAAGCAATTGCGCCTCTGTCGGCGAGTCACGAAGCAGCTTATGGGCGGGCAGCAACAGCTCGGAGGGAACGCCCTGCACGCTCGCAGCATCGATCACTGCGAAGAGGATAAAGCGCAGGCGTATTTCGCGGTCTGTCGGCCACACCGTTTTTCGCTTACCCAAGGTCCGGCCTCATTATTTGCGGAAAAGTCCGAGGCTATTGCGCGCGGGAAGGGTGTTCAAGCGGCGAAACGCATTATCGGCCGTTTCCTACATATGAAAAAGAAACAGCGCACCGACCGCCCGGCAGCGTTACCGCTACTGCACCGGCAGGAAATTCATCAGCAACAAACTTTGCGCGTAGTTGAGCCCAATGCGCCGGTAGCGCTCATCCAGCATCTGGGTCAACAGGTCGAGGCGTGCGACGATTTTGCCGAACTCGACGGCGAAACTCAGGTTGCTGCCCTCCTCCGAAATCTCGTTGGAAAACAGCAGCAGCACGCCATTCGCGTCCTGGCGTTTACCGAGCAACCAGGTAGCCTTCTCGATATTGCGCGCGGCATTGCTGACGAATTGCGGGTCGATCGAGTCGGTCATGTAGAACTCGGTACGCCCGCCGTGCGCCGTCACCAGCATGCTGCCGATGGCATAGATAAACGCGCCGACCCGGTCGCCCTTGAACTCCGGGCTCAACGAATAACTCAGGGCAGCCAGGTCGCGACGCTCGCCCAGGGCCGGCAAGGTTCGGCGCTGCTCAATGGCCTGGCGGATCTCGCGCGCAGCCGTCACCGCATCCGGGTAACCCGACTGTCGCCATTGGTTGGGGTTGCGCAGGTAGAGCTTGTTCATCAACAGATACAGGCTTTGCAGGTTGTCGCGCATGCCCAGGGTGGCCATGCGATCGACACTGGTCTGGAAGAATTCATCGGGTTTGCCATTGCTGAACTGCTTGGCGATATCGCGCCCTTGCTGCTGCGTGCAGCCGTTGGCACAGAGCAACAACACGGCGGCCAGCAGCGTACGGCGAAGGTTGAGTAACAGTGACGTGCGATCCATCGGCACCCGGTCTGGTTCTGTTGCCCACGCGGGGAATCGGCGGGGCTGCGACAGAGATAGATTGGAGAAATGAAAAAAAGTGCGATGGGCCAGGCAGATAGTTGTAAGCAACGCCCGCCGGCCAGCGCAAACCGGCCAACCGTCAAGAATCCGTTTCCCGACCTATACTCAACTCAACAGTTGCATGTGTTATTGGCGATCCAGGCCGGATCTACACCCGTAGAACGCTCTGGCTCGGGCCTTTACCCATGACACTACCAGCAGCTGTACAGGAGGTTGGCGGCGATGAAACATCCCATTCGAGCGCAAATGTTGGTGCAAGTGATTTGCCTGCTTTCGGTGGCTCAGCTTTTTTGCTGAGTGGTCAGTGACGGCCTTTGAAGTCAGCTGCGATCGCGGCTCTGGAAGCTTTTGCGCGTCATAAAAAGTCACTGACGGACAGTTTCGGAAAACTCCTGCAAAGGGTGTAGGAAAAGAGCCATAAGCTGCGCTGCATATGGGTGATGAGACTGTGGCGAGCGCCGCAGCGACCTGCTGACAGACACCGCACCGCCATGAATAAAACATTCCGTTACGCAACCACCCGACGCGCTACGGCGATTGCTGATAAAGCCTCTAAATCCTCAGCCTCGACACACGCCGCCGTGACCCACGACCCTACGTATCACTCACCCCATGCCTGGCGCTGGGTCGGCAAATTGACGCCGCCGCAGACACTGGTGATGTCCCTGCCGCGTCAACGTCTGTTGGCGTCATTGAAAACCCGCATCAAGGGCCCCTTGATGCTGGTGGTCGCACCGCCCGGCTACGGCAAGACCACCCTGCTGATGCAGTGGCGCGAAGAACTGCTGCGCCCCGACCCTGCGGCCATCGTGGCCTGGCTATCGCTGGATGAAGCCGATGCCGAACCCAATCGCTTCCTTGCCTACCTGATCCTGGCGCTTGACCACGCCGGCCTGGACCTTGGCCCGTTACGGCAACTGGCCGAGACCCAGTCGCTAGACCCAGACCCACAGCGCACCCTCACCGCCCTGATGAACGCCCTGGCCACGGAAAACCGCCCCATCACGTTGTTGCTGGATGATTTTTGCAGTGCGCCCAACGAGCCACTCGACCAGCTGGTGCAAGCGCTTCTGGAACAGGCCGCGCCCTGGCTGCAGTGGGTCGTGGCCAGCCGCACGCGCCCGCGCTGGCCGCTGGCACGCTGGAAGACCATGGGGTGGGTGCATGAAGTGTCGGCGCACGACCTGACCCTGTGCGTGGACGAAACGCGCGGCATACTCGGCGCTGACCTCTCGGACGACGACCTGCAGCACCTGCATGCAACCACCGAAGGCTGGGTGGTTGCCGTACAGCTGGCGCGGCTGTGGCGAGGCAGCGGCAACGGGTCGCTGCACGACCTTAAGGAGTTCTCTGGTCGCGTCACCGATATGGCCGCGTACCTGACGGAACAAGTGGTGGAGCGGCTACCGGCGGACTGCCAGGCGTTTCTGCTCGATACCGCCTTGCTGGAGCGCTTCGACGCAAGCTTCGCCGACGCGGTGCGAGGGCGCGGGGACACCGCGCAACTGCTGGCCAAACTGGACCACCTGGACGCCCTGTTGGTGCCGCTGGACAGTGGGCGTAAATGGTTTCGTCACCACCGCCTGCTGCGCGACTTTCTGCGGGCACGGATCGACACACAAGACGCCCAGCGCATCCATCGCGCAGCCGCGCAGTGGCTCGCCCAGGAGAAAGATTGGGCACAGGCCGTCAGCCATGCCCTGCGTGCCGGCGACACGCGCCTGGCCACCCGCCTGGTGGTGCGCGCAGGGGGCTGGGAAACCGTGCTCAACCACGGCATCCGCTATTCACAGAGCCTGCTGCGACAATTCGACGAGCCGACCCGGCGCAGTGAGCCGGACCTGTTACTGATGCAAGCGTACCTGCACGCCAAACTCGGCGACCATGCAATGGCTGCCCACATGTTGCAGCTGGCCCAGGGCCTCATCCAGGCCGACAAGCGCCAGGCCCGTGACTTCCATGTCATCCAGACGCTGGCGAACGCCTATGTGGACTGCTTTGACGCGGGCGAGGTGGCGGCCTTCGACCCGGAGCAGCTGCAGGGCGACGAGGTGATGGCCTTGGCCACGTTGGAGGCCGTGCAGGCGGTGAAGGCGATATCCCTCGGCGAACCGGCCCAGGCGCTGAACACTATCCGTAGGGCCCTGATCAAAATGCGCTCGATCGACACCCCGCGCGGCGAACATTATTGCCGCGTACATGAGGCGCAAGCGCTGGCCATGAGCGGCAGCATCGAACAAGCGAGCCGAACGGTGGAGGAGTCTCTGGCAATTACCACCCGGCAGTTTGGCCGTGAAAGCTCCGCCAAGGCGCTGGTCGGCTGCCTCAAGGCCCAGCATCTGTATTGGCAAGGCGCCTGGGCCGAAACCACGCCTTGGGTGCGCGACGGCTGGGCCTCTATCGAGCAGACAGATGGCTGGCTGGATATCGCCGCGGTCCCCGCCGAGGTGGCCTGGCGCACCGCCCTGCGCAACCAGGGTTTGCAAGCTGCGCTGCGCGAATTGGACCGGGTGGACGGGTTGGCGACCGCACGCAACTGGCCACGCATGAACCAACTGGTCAAAGCCTGGCACGTGGATCTGCTGCTGCAATGCGGATCGTCGGCTCAAGCACGCCAGGAAGCGGTGCACGCCGACCTTGAACGCGTTGCCGGCAACCACGCCGATTGGCGCAATTACGAGGCAGCAACCCTCGCACTGGCGCGGCTGGAGCTGACCACGGGCAGCTCGGGCGCCGCCTTGAACCGCCTGCAACAGGCCGTCAAGGTGTTGGGGGACAAGGGCTTGAAGCTGTGCACCTGGCGCCTGCAATTGCTTTCGCTGGCGGCGTACAGCAAAGGCCAGCCCGGGTTGGAGCCTCAGGCCATCACCGCGATCCTCACCCAGGTGTCACCCCAGGCCTTGCCCGGCCTGCTGCTGGAAGTGGGCCCAAGCCTGCTGCCCGCCCTTGAGGCCTGCCCGGAAACCTTTCCCGGCCAGGCCGCGCTGCTCACGCGCCTGCGCGGCTGGCGCGCGCATCCAGTGCGGGCGCGGTTGCCGTTCAGCGCCAAGGAAACCCAGATCCTTGCCCTGCTCGCCAACGGCCAGCCGAACAAGACGATCGCCCAGGCGCTGGACATCTCCGAGAACACCGTCAAATTCCATCTCAAGCATGTATTCGCCAAGCTGTCGGTGGACAACCGCACCGCCGCCATCAGCGCTGCATTACGCCTTGGCGTGCTTGACCCGCCTGCGTGACCCACCGCGCTACCCATCCGGGTAGCCCTCGCTGCAAAAGCCCACCCACCTACCCTCGCCGCCCGTGGCCCGCCGGGCTCTTCCCCGCCTAGCATCGACCCTACCAGCGAGAGCCCCAGGCTCTCCTGTCTCCCATCACATCATTCGCCTGAGGAGATGCCCCGTGGGTATGGACGGCAAAACTGTACGTGTAGCAACCGATGTCGGCGGCACCTTTACCGACCTGGTCTATTTCGAAAGCAACCCGGCGACCGGCGAGCAGATCATTCGTACCGCCAAGGTGGATACCACCCCGCCCAACTTCGCCCAAGGCGTGCTCAATGTGTTGCGCAAAGCCGAAGTGGACCTTAACGCCGTCGACTTTCTGGCCCACGGCACCACGGTGGTGATCAATGCCCTCACCGAACGGCGCGGCGTAAAGACGGCGCTGATCACCACTCAGGGGTTTCGCGACGTGCTGGAAATTGCCCGCGCCAACCGCCCGGATTACTTCAACCTCAAATGGGTCAAACCCACGCCGTTCGTGCCGCGTTACCTGCGCGGCGAAATCGCCGGGCGCCTGCACACCGATGGCAGCGAGCGCGAGCCGCTGGACCTTGCCTGCCTGCCCGACATGCTCGGCGCCTTTCGCACCGATGGCGTAGAGGCCATCGCCATCTGCCTGCTGCACGCCTATGCCAACCCGGCCCACGAACAGGCCGTGCTCAACGAAGTACGACGGCTGTGGCCCGGGATCTCGGTGGTGGCCTCCCACCAGATCACCCGCGAATGGCGCGAATACGAGCGCTCGAGTACCACCGTGCTGTCGGCGTATGTGCAACCCATCGCGGCGCGTTACCTCGACAACCTCGAAACCGGCCTGCGCGAGGGCGGCTATCAGGCGCCGCTGTACATCATGCAATCCAACTGCGGCGTCGACAGTGTGCGCCATGCCCGCGACACCCCCATCACCATGGTCGAGTCCGGCCCGGCCAGCGGTTTCTGGGCCGCCGCCGAGCTGGGCCGCTTGCTCGACGAACCGAACCTGCTGGCGCTGGACATCGGCGGCACCACCGCCAAGTGCTCGCTGGTGCGTAACGGCCAGGTGTCGATCAAGACCGATTACTGGATTGAACGCGACCGCCTTAACGCCGGCTACCCGATCATGGTGCCGGTGGTGGACCTGGTGGAAATCGGCAACGGCGGCGGCTCGATTGCCTGGGTCGATGAGTTCGACAAGCTGCATGTCGGCCCGCAATCCGCCGGTGCCGTGCCTGGCCCTGCAGCCTATGGCAACGGCGGCAGTCAAATCACCACCACCGACGCCAACCTGGCCCTGGGCCGGATCAACCCACACTACTTCTGCGGCGGTGAGCTGGAGGCGGATATGTCCGCCGTGCACCAGGCCTTTGTCCAGTTGAGCAAACGCTTGAAGCTGCCCATCAACGAGATCGCCCGGGGCATCGTGCGCATCGCCAACGACAATATGGTCAACGCGCTCAAGCTGGTGTCGTTGAGCCGTGGCCACGACCCGCGGGAGCTGACCCTGGTGGCGTTCGGCGGCGGCGGCGCGATGCACGCCGTGGCGCTGGCCCAGGAACTGGGGGTCAAGAAGGTCATCGTGCCGCGTGGCGCCTCGGTGTTTTCCGCCTGGGGCATGACCATGTCCGACCTGCGCCGTGACCTGTTTATCAATCGCTTCGTTGAAACCCAGCGCGACGGCGCAGTGGCGCAGACCCAGGTGTTTGTGCAGGAGCTGATGCACAACGCCCGCGCGCAATTTATCGACGACGGGATTACCCCGGAACAGGTCGAGTTGCAGGTGTATTGCAAGCTGCGCTACCAGAACCAGGAACATGCCGTTGAGGTGCCATTGAGCAGCGGCGAATCACTGACCGCGCATTGGCCCGCCATCGCCCAGCGCTTTCATGGCCTCTATGAACAGCAATACACCTACCGCCTGCAGGCGCCGCTGGAAATCATCGGCTTCCACCTGGTGGCGGTTGCCCAGATCGGCAAATTGAACCTGCAAGCCCTGCCTGTCACCGGCCGCTTGCTGGCCGACGCACACAAAGGCCAGCGCCCGGTGGACTTCGCCCTGGAAGGCATCCACGACACCGCGATCTACGACTACGCCCGCCTGGAGCCGCACATGCGCTTGCATGGCCCGGCGGTGATCGAGGACGCGGGCTCCACCGTGCTGGTGCATCCCGGCAACCAGGTGCTGGTCGACCGACTCGGCAACCTGCATATCAGCCTCGTTGACGAAGGAGCAGGCGCATGAGCCAGCTTGATGTGTTCACCCTGGACATCATCCAGAACTCGTTGCAGGCCATCGCCGATGAAATGTTCACGGCCATGCGCAAAGCCGCCATGAGCCCGATCATTTATGAAGTGCTGGACATGGGCACCGGCATCACCGATGCCCAAGGTGAAATCGCGAGTTCCGGGGCCGGTATTCCGGCGTTCGTCGGTGTGCTCGACAAGGCGGTCAAGCAGGTCCTGATCCAGCACCCGGTGCCCGGCGAGATTGAGGAGGGGGACGTGTTTATCACCAACGACCCCCACAGCGGCGGCGTCACGCACCTGAACGATGTGGTGCTGGCCATGCCGGTGTTCGCCGGGGGCCGCCTGGTGGCCTGGACCGCCAACATCGCGCACTGGAACGATGTGAGCGGCAGGGTGCCGGGGTCGTTGTCGACCGAGGCCACGGATATTTTCCAGGAGGGCCTGCGCCTGGCCTCGGTGAAGCTGATCAGCCGCGGGCAGCCGATCCGTTCGGTGCTGCAGATTCTGCGCTGCAATACGCGCATGCCGGATTTCATGGAGGGTGACCTGTGGGCCGGCATCGCCGCCGTGCGCGGTGGCGCCACGCGCCTGCAAGCGCTGAGTGCGAAGTATGGCGTGGAAGTGTTTCTCGCGGCCATGCAAGCGTTCATGGACCTGGGCGAAAAAATCTCCTTGAGTGCGCTGCGCAGCTTGCCGCCCGGGGCGCTGCAAAAGGAGGAGCTGCAGGACGACGGCAGTGTGTTCAAAGTCGCCATCCAGATCTCCGCGCGTGAGCTGATCATCGATCTGCGCGACAACCCCGACCAATGCGGCGGCCCTACCAACCTGAGCCGGGACGGCGCGGTGGTCGCCGCGCAAATGGCCTTCAAGGCGTTGACCGCGCCCCAGGGCGTGACCAACGGCGGCACCTTCCGCCCGCTGCGGGTACTGACCCGCCCCGGCTCGTTGTTCGACGCCCAGCCACCCGCCGCCGAAGGCTTCTACTTCGAGAATTTGATCCGCGTACATGACCTGATCCTGCGCTGCCTGGCCGAGCGCTTCCCGTACCGCCTGCCCGCCGGCAACTTCGCCTCGGTGTGCGCCACCATCATCGGCGGCGTGCACCCCGATACCGGGCGCCTGTTCACCCTGGTGGAACCGGAGATCGGCGGCTGGGGCGCCGAGGCCGGGCGCGATGGCAACAATGCGGTGTACTCGGGCCTGCATGGCGAAACCTTCAACTGCCCGGTGGAAGTGTGTGAGGCCCGCTATGGCCTGTATGTCGAGCGCCTGGCACTCAACGACGCCCGCGGTGGGCATGGCCAGTTCCGGGGTGGCCGAGGCATCTGCATCGACTATCGCATCCGCGCCGATGGCAGCTTCCTGACCTGCGGCTACACCCGCGCCGTGGTACCGCCCTGGGGCCTGGAGCAAGGCTTCGAAGGCTCACCCAATTACATCGAAGTGGTGCGTGATGACGGCACGCAAGAACGCTACGCGATGGCCAGCAGCATCGCCCTCAACGCGGGCGACCTGGTGCGCGTGCGCACGGGCGCCGGCGGTGGCTTCGGCCCGCCTGCCGATCGCGATCCACAGGCAGTGCTGGACGACCTCAGAAACGGCTATGTCGACGCACACAGTGCCCGCACGGTCTACGGCCTCACGCTTTGACCCAGGAACCTTCGCAGAGGTAATACCCATGTTCGCACCTACGGTTTACATCCAGCGCCGCCAAGCCCTGCGCGAGCGCTTGAACCACGGCATCGTGTTGCTGATCGGCCATGGCGAAGCGCCGATCAACTTTGCCCTCAATCCCTACCCGTTTCGCCAGGACGCCAGCTTCAGCTACTTCTTTGGCATCAACCGGCCAGGCCTGATCGGCATCATCGACCTGGAAGAAAAGCTCGATACGCTGTTCGTCGAAGACAGCCTTGAAAGCGACGTCATCTGGCTCGGCGAACCCCTGGCAACGGCCGAGTTGGCCAGCGCGTGCGGCTGCCAGCAAGTGCGCTCGATGAGCCGCGTGCAGTCCTTCGTCAATCGCGCCCTGCGCTACGGGCGCAGCGTGCACTTCCTGCCGCCCTGCCGCGGCGAAACGGCGCTGACCCTGGCGCAGTTGACGCAACTGCCCTCCGGCAGCCTGGCGGGCAAGGCCTCACGTGCCCTGATCCGCGCAGTGGTGGCCCTGCGCGAAGTCAAGGACGAGCAGGAACTGGCGCAGATCGAAAGCGCCCTGCGGGTGACCGAACAGATGCATCGCCTGGCCATGCGCACCACCCGCCCCGGCGTGGTCGAGCGTGAAGTGGTGGCGCATATGCGCCATGTGCTGGGCCGCGAGGGCGTGCAGGAAGCCTACTGCCCGATCTTCACCCGCCGTGGCGACATCCTGCACCTGTTCGAGCACCACAACCGCCTGGCCGACGGTGACCTGGTGATCAACGATGCCGCCGCCTGCAGCCTCCTGGGCTACGCCAGCGATGTGACCCGCACGCTGCCGGTGGGCGGGCGTTTTCTGCCGCATCAGCGCGAGCTGTATGACGTGCTGCTCGGCGCGCAAGTGCATGGCATACAGCAGAGTCGTACAGGGGTGACCTTTATGGAGGTGCACCAACAGGCCGCGCTGAAACTCGCCGAAGGCATGCAGGCGCTGGGGTTCTTCAACGGCTCGGCGGCCGACATCGTTGAGTCCGGCGCCTACGCACTGGCCTTTCCCCACGGCCTCGGCCACCAGCTGGGGCTGGATGTGCATGACATGGATTCCCTCGGCGAAGACCACGTGGGCTATGACGCCAAGGTTTCGCGCAGACAGCAGTTCGGCCTGTGCCACCTGCGCCTGGGCAAAGCCCTGAAGCGCGGCATGGTGCTCACAGTGGAACCGGGGATCTATTTCATCCCCGCGCTTATCCAGCGCTGGCAAGCGGAAAACCGCCACGCCGGGCTGATCAACTATTCGCGTTTTCGCGACTACGAACACTTTGGCGGCATGCGCATCGAGGATGTCGTCGTGGTGCAAGACCGTGCCGGCAAGGTGTTGGGGCCGGCAATCCCCAAGCAACCCGAGGCGATCGAAAACGCCATGGCGTGATTGCTTATCGCATAACAATAAGAGAGACCCATCATGAAAACACGTCACCTGCTGCGCTTGAGCGCAGGGCTTTGCTTCGCCTGGGCGGTGGCCGCCGCCAGCACCGCACAGGCCGAACAGTTCATTGGTTTCGGCCAGCCGGGCCTGCCGGGCAAGTGGGCGCTGGAGTCGTTTCCGGTGTACAACCGCAATGCCGACGGCAATGTACGGGCCGGCGGCAACACGGTGCTGGCGTACTTCTCCGAAACCGGCTTTACCGACACCACCCGCGACCAGTTGCAGTTCTGGGTCGGTGCAATTCCCGGCTACGCCAGCACCAACGGCGCCAAGGACACAAGCCCCTGGGGCATCGCCTCGCCCAACCTGGGTTTCGCCTATTACTACAACGTGGTCGAGCCCACGACCGACTTCGGCGCGGACGACTTCACCACTTTCTGGGTCAACCCGACGCTGATGGTCGAGTTCCCCAACGGCAATAACGATATCGCCGGCTATGGCGCCTTCGCCAACCGTTATGCGGTGAGTTTCAGCGTCGCCAACTACCTGCGTGTGGGGCGCTTCGCCGCCACTTTCACACCCGCCGGCATTCACTACGCCGCGCGCAACCGCAAGCCTCTCGACCTGGGCGCTGAAGACCCGCAGCGCCTGCGCGGCGGCGTCAGCCTGTGGCTGGCCAACGTGGCCGCCGGCTACCTGGCCACCGAAGACCTGTGGCTGGGCGTGCATCACGTCTACCACATCAACAACACCGCTGCGTCGGACTTCGCTGAATCGCGGGTTGGAAAGGTCGGTCCGTCCATGACCTACACCGGGTTTGCCGCACAGGGCCTGTATCTGTCTGCCAACGTGAATTTCGACTACTACCGCAGCGCCAATGTGAAGCGCTCCAACGAGCTGACCATGGCGCTGGTGAAGTTTTTCTAAGCCCATTTTTCGAGGACGTACCCATGCACACCCACAACCTTGCCGAACTACCCCACGACGTACCGGTCACCGTGCGCTGGCTGAACCCTATCGGCCAGCCGACCTTCGACGCGCCGATAGCCGACTTGCTGCACGGCATCAAGCTGCCGTCGACCCAGATTGAAGTGGTGTCCTTCGACATGAACCCCAGCCCCACCCACCTCGAGTATCGCGCGTACGAAGCCCTCACTTACGAGCGCACCATTCGCATCGCCCGTGACTGCGGGCAACAGGACATCGATGCGCTGGTGATCGGCTGTTTCTACGACCCGGCGCTGGAAGATGCGCGGGAAATTTCCGGCGACACCCTGGTGGTCGCGCCGTGCCAGGCCAGCTTGCAAGTGGTCGCGCAATTGGCCAACCGCTTCTCGATCATCGTCGGCCGCAGCAAATGGATGGAGCAGATGCACGAGCGCGTGCGCGGCTATGGCGCCGAGCATCGGCTGGCGTCGATGCGCCAGCTGGACATGGGCGTGGATGAGTTCCAGAGGGACCCTGCCGTCACCCGCCGAAGGATCATCGAAGAAGCCATGCGGGCCGTCGAGGAGGACGGCGCCGAAGCCATCGTGCTCGGCTGCACCATCGAGTTCGGCTTCTTTGAACAGGTGCAGTGCGAGGTCGGTGTACCGGTGATCGACCCGGTGGTGGCCGCCTTCAAGATGGCCGAAAACCTCGCTGGCATGAAGCGCCGCTTTGGCTGGGCGCCCAGCCGGGTGGGCAGCTGCGAGCCGCCTTCGGAAGCCGAGATCAAGGCCTTCGGGCTGTTTCAAGGGCCGGTGCCAATCGGCAATCGGGTCAAGGCCTGACCCTAACGCACAGGGATAAACCAGCATGAATGACGCCACCTCGACGCCCGAACCGGGCAGCAATGCGACCACCCTGCCGGTGGGCGATGTGTTCCGCGACGTGCCCTTGACCCGCGAGCATCTGAAAGCCTGCCTCGCGCTGTTTTTTGTGTTTGCCATCGAGGCGTGGGAGATGATGATCATCGTCTACACCGCGCCGCTGATCGCCGAAGACTTGACCCTGGATGCGCTGGCCATCGGCAACCTGATCAGCGCCATGTTCATCGGCATGCTGCTGGGCTCGCTGGCCTGGGGCAAGATCGCCGAGCGTATCGGCCGTAAAAACGCCATCCTCTGGAGCCTGGGGTTGTATGGGCTGGTGTCGCTGGCCAGCGCGTTTGCCCCCGACTACCTCACCCTGTACGCGCTGCGGCTGGTCTCGGGCGTGGCGGCGGTGGGCATGATGGTGGTGACTTTTGCCCATTACCAGGAGCTGTTGCCGATCCGCCATCGCGGTGCGCTGACGGTGTACCTGGCCTCGGGTTGGCCCATCGGCATGTTGCTCGCGCTGGGGGCCACGGTGTGGCTGCTGCCCCAGGGCTGGCGCGCGATTATCGTGCTCAGTTCACTGGGCAGCCTGTGGGCGCTGGTGGTCGCGCGCTGGGTGCCGGAGTCGCCTTACTGGCTGGCCGGCGTGGGGCGCCAAGCCCAGGCGAAGGCGGTGATCGCGCGCTTGAGTCGAGGTGCGGTCCAGGTGCCGCAAGGCTGTGAACTGACGGTCGACCAGACCACCCAGGGCCGGCATCGCGACCTGTTTACCGCCAGTCTGATGAAGGTCAGCGCGCTGCAGATCGTCGTCAACTTCACCTTTTCGTGGGGCTACTGGGGCTTGCAGACCTGGCTGCCGACCTTGCTGCAACAACGTGGTTTAAGCCTGCCGCAAAGCTACGGTTTTATCGCGCTGTCGGCGCTGTGCATGATCCCCGGCTACATCACCGCGTCGTACCTGACCCAACGCCTGGGCCGCAAGAAAGTCATCATCGGTTTTATCAGCGCCGCCGTGCTGGCCGGCTACGGGTTTGCCAACGCCCAATCCCTGGAGATGCTGTACCTGAGCAACTTTGCCCTGGCGTTTTTCAACCTCGGTGCCTGGGGCGTATGGGGCGCCTGGATCGGCGAGCTGTACCCCACGCGCTTGCGCACGCTGGGCTATGGCTGGGCGATCTTCGCCCAGCGCGTGGCCAATGTGCTGGCGCCGTCGGTAATCGGCGTGCTGATCGCGTACGGCTCGTCGTTCAACATGACCACCACACTGATCAACGCGTTCATGTTGATTACCGTGTTGCTGGTGGTGTTTATCCCGGAGACCGAGGGCAAGGCGTTGCGTTGATCGACGCCCGGTTGGCGCCGTTTCCGTGCGGCCAGCGGGTAGTCAGCCGACAGCGTTTTTATCCGCGCACCGTTTGAATAAGGCTCCCCGGGCAACCGGGGAGTTCTCACTACAGAAACGGAAGTCATCATGAATACTCCCTCCACAGCCCACGGGCTGGTATTGCCCATGCAGCGCGGGCCCTTTCAGAACAATGGTGCGACGCCATGGTATTCGACCCTCGAACTGGGCACGCCCGGGCAGCCGCTGAAATTCGCCCTCGATACCGGCACCACTATCACCTGGGTCACCTCGACGCTGTGCCCGCCCGCGCAGTGCACTCACTTTGGTAGCGGCCGGTTCGACTACCGGACCTCCAGCAGCTTTACCTTCACCGATTGCCTGCAACGCCCGTACAGCTTCGGCCCCTGGGGCAGCATGCAGGTGGAAACCGCTGCGGACCTGCTGACCCTCCCCGGCGGAAGCGCGCTGACGATGAAACTGTTTCTGGCGGCCCAGTATGGCGGCGAGCAGTTCAAACAGTTGGACTGGGATGGCGGTTTCGGCCTGCCATGCAGCAGCGCTTATGTCGAAGGCCGCAGCGAGTGCCTGTTCCAGGAACTGATCCGCAGCGGCCAGCTTGACCCGGCCCAGCCTTACGTAGCGTTTGACTGGGACGCCGCCGAGCACCAAGGTACCTGCCAAATGGGCGCCGTCGACGCCACTAAAACCCGTGGCGCCCACGTGTTCCTGCCCTGGTCGCTCTACAGCACAGTGCCTGGGGTGGAATACATCTGGTCAACCCAGCTCAGGTCCTATTCGGTGGGCGGTGAAACCCTGGCCACCGACCTCAGGTTCGCCCTGGACTCCGGCTCGTCACAGTTCAAGGGCGATGATGCGCTCATGCAGCAAACCCTTGCGCGCATTGCACAGGGGGGGAGTCCTGACGTGGTGCTGGGCTTTGCCGACGGTGAAATCACCCTCGGCGCCGACCTCTATAACGTGCTGATCGAAGACGGCCCGCAACAGGGCCAGACCCTCGCGCAGTTTGCGCCGCTGGGCCTCACCGACCTGGTGCTGGTGGGCTCGCTGGTGATGGAACACTGCTACAGCGTGTTCGAGTATCAGGTGGTGCACTGTGGGCCGGGGGTCTACTCACTGGCGCCGGTGGGAGTCTGGTTGTTCAACCGCCCGGAAGGGCCGCAGATCATCACGCGTGCCTCGTCACGCCGGTTCATGCCCGGCCCGCGTGAAGTGGCCACTTGCAAGGTCACCCTGCCCGCGCGTGCACCGTCGATGTCCGTGGCAGGCACCTGGAAAAACGACTACGGCTCGGTGATGACACTCAACGTCAACGGCAACCGGGTCACCGGCACCTATCAATCGTCAACCGGATCAACCGGGCGCTACGAGGTGGTGGGCTATCAACTGAAGTCTGCTGAACCCCCCAACCAGGGACTGCCCGTGGCGCTTGCCATCGAATGGCATTCGATCGGCAAGGACCCCGCGGACCCGAGTTGGAACTGGTCGTCCGGCCTGTGTGGCCAGGTCACCCTGAGCGGCACCGAAGACATACTCGAACTCTCCCACTTGCTGGTGGCGAGCAGTGACTTTCCGGGCTTGGCACAACGTGGCACGTACATCGACAAACTGCGCTACCGGCGCACCGGCGCCGTCGCGGCCGAGCGACTGGCCAACACCCCGTCGACTGAAACCGACAACCCATTGAACGGCACGTGGCTGGCAGCCAATGGCACGGTGCTGGCGGTGACGGTACACGCCGAGTGGGAGGGCCGCTTCGGTCGCGTCACCGGCTACCTGTCGGGCCCCTCGGGGGCTACCGCGGTTGCCGGGTTTACCGATATCAGTGCCGCGGCGGGCGGGCTGCCATTGCAGTCCGTAGCTATTACGGCAGCAGAGCAAACCGCCGCGCTGTCGCTGAGCGGCTCACTGAACCTGCACAGCGATGTGCTGGAGCTGGCGGTGCTGAGCACTGTGTCGACGGTGCCGGCCAACGCGTATGTGCAGACAGGGTTGGCGTCGCTGGTATTGAAGCGCCAACCGGATGGCGTCGAAGGCTAGCCGGGGCCGGCAGGTTTGGAACCATTCCACGTGGTGTGCCACTACTCTCCCGTCGCGGATGGCCGCATGTTTCAGTGTATTTCCGGAGGTTCAGCTTTGTCCCGCTCCCTTTCAATGCTTCGCTCGCACGGGTGCTCGGTCTTGCGCATCGGTTTCATTATTGTGGGTTTGGCTGGCACATTTGCCTGGCTGGCGGGGTGGATAGGCCAGGACCGACTCACCGCCGATAAAGTGCTGGCGGCGCTGGTCAAGGATGCACCGCAGCCGTTCCCTGCGGGTTTTCGGCGCACGCATGGCAAAGGCGTGTGCTTTAGCGGGCAGTTCTTCCCCACGCGGCAAGCAGCCGAGTTGTCGTCTGCAATCGTCTTCCGCGAACCTTCAACACCCGTGGTGGGCCGCTTCTCCCTGGGTGCTGGCGACCCGCACGCCGCCGATAATGCCGGCCGGTCTCTCAGCATCGCCCTGCAACTCAAGGATCACGGCGGCGGCGAGTGGCGTATGGCAATGGTCAACGAGCCGTTCTTCCCGACGGCAACCGTTGCGGGGCTGATCGCCATGGGCGAGGCGTTCGAGCCCGACGCCAGAACCGGGCTTTCGGTGCCCGAGCGTGTTGAGGCGTTTTACGCCGCCCACCCGCAGGCCAAAAAATATGTCGAGTGGTCCGACAAGGCGCCCTGGGCCAATAGTTTTGCCGTCACTCGATTCAACAGCGTCAACACCTTCGTGTTCATCTCCGAGCGCCGACAGGAACAGTTCGTGCGCTGGTCTTTGCAGCCACGCCTGCCCTTCAAGGCCTGGCCGGTGGGCACTCGCGAAAAAGCCGAGGCGCATGTTCTGTTCGACGACCTTGTTCAAAAGCTCGCAGCCAAGCAACTGGTCTGGGACCTGGTGATCACGGTTGCCGAGCCGACCGACCCGGTGCTGGACCCCTCACAGCCATGGCCGGATAACCGCCGGCACGTCAATGCCGGCAGCTTGATCGTCACCGCCTTGAGCGAGCAAGCCACCGGCGCCTGTCGCGACATCAACTTCGACCCAACCCTTGTGCCGGACGGCATTGAGATTTCGGACGACCCAATCCTGCACGCTCGATCTGGAACCTATGCAAAATCGTTCAACCTGCGCCAGCGTGAAAACGGCGACAAATCCGCTGGCAAAAAGGTGACGCCATGAAGCCTTCCAGCACTGCGCCCAAGCGCTATAACCTCACCGCAAGGCTGCTTCACTGGTCAATGGCCGTGCTGCTGTTGGCTACGTTGTTCATCGGCGTGGCGATGAACAGCTCATTGCAATGGCGGCCACAGTTGCTGAACCTGCACCTGGTGTTCGGCGTAAGCATTTTCATACTGGCCGTCGTCCGCATCTGCAATCGCCTGCTCTCTGCGCCGCCTGCACTGCCCGAAGGGCTGACCCATGGACACAGGTTTGGTCTGGCGGCGGTGCACCTTGGGTTTTATGTGCTGATGACCCTTCTTCCCCTCATCGGCTGGGCCATGCTATCGGCCGGCGGTTACCCCACGCCCAGCGTCTTTAGCGAGCGGCTCGCGCCCCTGGTACAGCCGGACCCGGGGTTGTACACAAGGCTGCGCGATAGCCATGCCCTGCTGGCTTATGGTTTTTTTGCACTCATCCTGCTGCACCTGGCGGCGGCGCTGTTTCACCGGTGGGTGAAGCGTGATGGTGTGTTCAACCGGATGGTAATGGGAGCGCACAAGGAATATGACAGCGACAAGTACTGAAACCACACATTTCTAAAAGCCACGCAACACAAAAGCTACGCAACACTAAGATTGTTCCCACAAAAAGACCAGCAGAGTTCTATGGACTGTAATGTGCGCTCGCTTAGTATTCGCCCTTCCAACCACAGAAGGGCGTGTCCAGTGAGAGCAACCAAGAACTTAAGCAATCTCCAGATAGATGGAGCGCTTTGTATAAGTTTGAAAAACCGGCAGGACCGCAGGGATTTGATTAAACAGGAATTTGCACATTCCGGTCTGGACATCGAATTCGTCATCGTCGATGCCGACGTGGAGAACCCGGAACGCGGTTGCTTTGACTCCCACATCAAATGTGCGACGTTAGCAGTGGAGCGCCAGTATAAAACCGTATTGATTCTGGAAGATGATGCAACGCTGTCAAGCTTCTCGCCCCAGCAAATTCTGCGCATCAATCGGTTCATTGCGCGGCGCGCGCCCAAGCTTCTCTACCTCGGCGCAACCTTGGGCAAGCTATGGCTGACCTGGGACCGAGGAATCGCGAGACTCAGAGCCAAAGGGACGTTTGCCTACATCATGTCAAACGAAGGTTGTCGCGAACTTATCAAGTTATCGCCCTACTCGGGCACGCCCATCGACAACCTGTTTTCAAAGTCTTTCAAGGCTTACTGCTCACTCCCGCTTATCTGCAACCATCAACCCGAATGCGTGGCAAAGAGTGATATCTCAACATGTCGTATAGCAGACGGCACCACGGCAGACGAAGAGTTCTGGCAACAAAACTGGCGACGCCAATACACACAAGCCTTTAAAAACTTCGGAAAGACGATTATCCGCAGGGATATTTAAGCCAGCGGCAATCAGTAGTTGATCGACCGTCACAGCAGTGCACTTCTTTGACCGTATTAACGGTAGAGTTATTCTCATCGGCTGATTTCGCGAATGCCGCAAGCAATGTCACGCCAACGAACTGCGGTTACTGCCCCATATCATCGGCCAAAAATCGGCACAAAAAAATCCCGCGGAGCCAACGGCTCGCGGGATTTCTTTTTGATGTTTGGCGGGAAACCAGGGATTCGAACCCTGGAGACGCTATTAACGTCCGCCGGTTTTCAAGACCGATAGGCAAATACATGAGTGGCACGGTCTTGAGTCGGCTTGCAGTTCCTTTACTCAACCTAAATGACTGAGCCACAGACCGCGTTTTACCTGGGATGCCTTCTGGGTTTGGGAACGCTTAATACCTACTCCTCGCGTCTTTCACAGCCCCCCAGCAAACTCTAGATGGGCGTGGATATTATCCGCTGATTAGAGTTGCCCGCCTCAAAATTCAGTCATTGAATTTTTTCTGTAGCGAACCATCTTTCATTATCTACGAAACGACTGCGTCCTCATCGAGGCGCGAAATTTCGTCTCAGCAACTCTTCAGGGCTATGGTTGCTTTCCTCGGTACTCGGTACCATGAGACCTCGAAAGTTGGAGGACCGTGAGCCCATGTTAACCGTGCAGGACCTGATCAATGTCGAGTTGCTGAAGCTTCAGGCGGTGGCAGGCGAAGGTGCTACGAGTCGGCTGATCACATGGGCTCATGCCGTCGATTTGCCGGATCCGTGGAGATGGATTTCTCCTGGAGACCTGGTCATGACAACCGGGGTCGGAATTCCTCGTGCAGCGCAGGATCAAGTAGCTTGGCTGGAGCAACTGGTACAAAGCAATGCAAGCGCGTTAGTGGTTGCTCCCCGCCACGATGCCCCGATCCTGTCGAACCAGATGCTCAAAGCGGCGGACAACCTGTTGTTCCCGATCCTGCTTGCCAGCTTTGAGCTTGAGTTTATCAAGCTGTCCCATTACGTGATCGAAAGCGTATTGAACGCCCAGCGCGAGCGTTTCAACGCCATTGAGCATCTGTTTCAGACCTATGCGGATGCGCTACGCAAGGCGCCTGATATGTCTGGTCGCTTATCCATCCTCGCCCAAACGCTAAAGCTAGATCTGGCGATCGAGGATGCGGTAAGCGGATTTAAGATCGTCAAAACGGCTCCCTCCCTTGCCCCTTACAACGAACACATCGAGCGGATAGCAATCGGAGGGCGCACTCGAGCCAATCTGGTCATGATTCGCAAATTCGAGAGAACAATGGATGACTCGATTCTCGTGCGTTCACTTGTGGGTCTGTTGGGCGTCGAGTTGGAACGGTCGATGATCTACCGGGACCAGCAGCGAGAGGAAGGCGCAGCGCTGCTGCGCAGCCTATTGGACAGCGAAATGCAGTTTATTCTGGCACGTCCGATTCTGGAGCGCCGCGCACTCTCCGGCACCCTGGTGAGTCTGGCAATAACCCCAGGAGAGAAAGGCACGTGGGGTGTCGATGAGATACACCATTCCCCCCCCCTTCACGCCGCACCGCCTCTGTTGCTGGAGGATGGAGAACTGCTGTTGGCGATCAGCCCGGACGACAGTGCGACGCTCGATTCCCTTCTTGCCAATCTTGGAAACGGTACGGTGATGGGTATAAGCAGGCCGATCACATCAGCCACGGGCGTTCGTGAAAGCGTCAGGCAAGCGCGTCTGGCGATGCTTCAGGCCAAGGAACTCAGGGCCGACATACTGCGCTATGGTGAAGTCGAGACCGGACTGATCATGGCGCCAAAATCGCTATCCGAGGCCAGGGCACTAGTGGGTCGTTATCTCGGCCCCTTGATAGAACACGACCGCGCGAATGGCACCGCGCTTTTACGGACTCTGATCACATTTCTTGAAAACGATGGCAACTGGAAGAGCTCAGCGTTCGATCTAGGTATTCATCGCCAGACACTGGTTTACCGACTCAAGTCAGTAGAGCAGTTGTCGGGCATCAAGCCCACTACTACTCAAGGCATTGCAAGATTCTGGATTGCTATCCAGGCGGGCAAAAACACCGAATTGCTCGATAGTCACACATGAATGCAAACGGCCCCGCAGTGGCTGAGGGGCCGTCTATGTGAAGTATCAATCCAGAAAATCAGCGATTGATACAGCTAAGGTAATGAATACGCATGAATTTGAGCGTTCAGTAAATAGCGTACACCTTCCTGACCTTCTTGATCACATCCCATCGGCCACTCCAGCCAGGAGGGAGAATGATCAGGTCGCCGCCCGTTACCTCCACAACACGGCCGCTGGCCTCATCAGTCAATAACGCCACGCCAGAGAGAATATAAGTGAACTCGGTGTCCGTGCGATTGATCACCGGCCAGCCGCCCGGTTCGCACTCCCACACCCCGAGATTACCAGATGCCTCACGCGCAAGTTGCTGGGTCGCTATTTGCGGATCTCCCTGGTCCGCTCCAGCACGCAGCCCCCCAGGGTTCAGCGGCAGGGATTGGAGGTCGGCGGATTTGATAATTGTAAATGAATTCACGTGATTCTCCTGTTAATGGGCACCGGTCAATTTTTCCAGCAACTTCGCGGTGCAAGATGGGCGATGGGTAATGCGTTCTTCGATATCGCTGAGTGAAGCCGCAGCAAGGCCGCTGTTGACGCCGAGCCAGCGCAGTGGCTCTGGCTCCCATGCTGGAGAACGGTGATTGACTAAAGGCAACGTATTGATCTGCTCGTCCCGGCCAAGAATGAGGTTGCGCAGAATGCGCCCGGCCAAGTTACTGGTGGCCACACCATCACCCACATAATTACCTGCCCAGGCCAAGCGTTTTTCCCGATCAATACTCACCGTAGGACACCAGTCACGTGATACACCGAGTGCGCCCCCCCAACGATGCGTGATGCGTGCATCAGCAAGGTCGGGGAAGAACTCCAACATTGCGTCATGGATTTTGGAGTGAACCTTATCCACCAGATCGGCATCTCCAGACATCTGCGAGCCCCAGTGATAAGGCGCGCCGCGGCCTCCGAACACGACGCGTCCCTCTGCCGTCACCTGCCCATAAACCCTGAGATGGCGCATGTCATTAAATGCCATACGATGGTCAAGATTGAGTTTGCCGAGTAACTCACGAGGCAACGGCTCAGTGGCTAGCACTAGCGAATACAGCGGAATAACAAAGCGCGAGTAACCAGGTTGCTGCGAGGTAAATGCCTCCGTCGCACGTACAGTGAAGCCGGCCTTGACCGTCCCTCGTGACGTGCGCACCTCTCCTGGAGTGAGTTCCGTAACCGCAGAGTGTTCATATATCTTAGCCCCCATTTGCTCGACGAGCTCAGCCAGGCCGCGCACCAGCTTTCCTGGATGGATAAGTGCGCAGTGTTCGGTATAGAGGCCACCTAAGGTGCCTTGGGCGCCCACTTTGGTGAAGGCTTGCACACTGTCGAGGACTTGCCATTGGTGCGGTAATCCGAAACGCGCAGACGCGTCTACCGTTGCCTTGGCGCGCACCATCTGTGGGGCGCTGCGGGCCAACGAGAGAAAACCTTGCTTCGAATAGTCTGCGTCGATGCTTTCTTTAGACAGAACACGGCCGATCTCATCGACCGTATTATTCATCTCAGCCTGCAAATCCAGCGCGGCAGAGTGGGAATACAACTCGGCCACACGGGAAAGCGAGATCGGGAAAATCGCCGAAGCCCAGCCACCATTTCGTCCGGAAGCACCAAACCCCACATGATGTTTCTCAAGCAACACCACTTGAAGTGACGGATCACTCTTGAGCAGATAGTAGGCCGTCCATAGACCCGTGTATCCGGCGCCAACAATCACCACATCTGCCTGCACCGAGCCGTCCAAGCGCTCACGGGATGGCGCAGATTCGAACCACAGCGGCTTGTTAGGCAATTGATTCAACTCTAATTTTTCCGACATGCTATTGGCTTCCCACTGACGGCCCTAGATAGGGCTTGTGTCCGATACGGCTTGGCTTGCTAAGTGCTGCTTGCCGGCCGAGTTTTGAGTTCGGTGCTGCTCTGGCGAGCACGTTTCCACCGCAGAACGGCATATGAGAGGGCAATCACCACGATTGCGATCACACATTGAAGGAGGCTGACCTGCATCGTGGCGTCGAACGCCATGCTTACCAGGACGGCGATGATTGAAGCCGTGACCAACAGGGGCAGCCATGGATGAGCCCACATGGCGAACTTCAACGAGCCCTCATTCAGCCATTTCTGGCGAAGCTTGAGTTGCGAAAGACAGATCATCAGGTAAACAAACAGGAAGACTGTCCCGGAAGAGTTGATAAGGAACTGAAACACCGTATCTGGCCATAGTGCTGCAATAACAACGCAGCCATACCCCACCAGCGTCGAGGCGATCACGCCTCTTACCGGAACGCCATTACGGCTCAATGAGGCCATCCACCGCGGGGCTTCATCATTGGAGGCCAGCACGAACAAAAGACGCGACGAGGTGTAGAGTCCCGCGTTCAGCACCGAAAGTACGGCAACCAGAATAACCACGGTCAATAGCGTACCCGCGCCAGGAATACCAATATGTTCAAGCGTCGTTACAAAAGGCGACTTACCCGGAACGATATCCGTCCAGGGCTGCGCTACCACGATGAAAAAGGTGGCCAGCACAAAAAACACCAGGATTCGAACCATCACTGTGTTGACGGCCTTGCGGATGTTACGCGAGGGATCTTCAGACTCCGCAGCGGCGAGGGTTGCAACTTCAACGCCGGTCATAGAGAAAATCACCACGACGACTCCGGTGAATAATGACGACACGCCATGAGGCAGGAACCCCCCATGTTCGGTAAGGTTACTGAAGCTTGCAGTCGAGCCGGGCCAAAGGTTAAACACGTAGATGCCTACGACAACCAGAAACACGACAATAGCCGCAACCTTGATACCCGCAAACCAGTACTCCGCTTCCCCAAAGGAATGGACGGACATCAAGTTGAGTAACGTCATGCTTATCATCAACCCCAACGCGATGACCCAAACCGGAATATCTGGTAGCCAGCCATTGATAATCTGCCCGCCGACGACTGCCTCGAAACCCACCACGATGACCCAGAAATACCAGTAGAGCCATCCCGTCATATAACCTGCGGGACGCCCAAACGCCATACGGGCGTAATCGACAAAAGAGCCTTTAGAAGGATGTGCAGCAGCCATTTCGCCAAGCATACGCATCACCAACGCAACGATAAGGCCGGTGATGGCGTAGGTGATGAAAGCGCCCGGGCCGGTGGAAGCTATTACTGCGCTGGAACCTACAAATAGCCCTGCGCCGATAACTCCACCCAGCGCCAGCATACTGATATGCCGCGTCTTGAGTGAACGTTTCAAACGCGGGTCGTGCTCGGTCTGAATAGGCATGGTCGTCTCCTTTTATTGTTAGTGATCAACGGGCCTGACAGAAGGGTATGCATGTTCAAAATGATTGAACATCGTAAAAATCCATGTCTCGAACCGCTCCACTGTACAATTGTATGAACACTCAGCAGTTTCACGATTTCAGCAGTATTCAACCCATAGGAAAGGACGGCAAAATTGCTCGCTGACTATGTAGGTTTCTAGATTTGGCGGCCGGAAGATTGGTAACGCGAGCGCAGTAGCTATCGAAACTATGCTCGATGATGGATTGGAGTGAGATTTATATAATATCCAATATTTTCAATAAATTAGAATTTTAAGCCTCGAAATTTAAGCATTTTTAAGCATTGAACGCTTTTACACAGCTACGGAGGCTGTTTACAGCTCAAGCTATCCCTGCCGTCATAGACTTCGTACTCAAGGTTAATGTAAGCAATCTGGCAACAGATCCACATCGGTCTGTTTGGTACGCAGATCCACAATCACCGCACGCAGCATGTGAACCGCGGCGTCGCGTAATACCTCCGAAACCATGGATGGATGACAGTATCTATAGGCGAGGCCATAGATACCCGTATGACTTTTGTACCAACGAAGCTCCTCGACGGCTTTTAACCCGCCATTGCTGATCTCGGCGAGGCGTATAGGTCTGGCTCATCATGTCACGTCGCACGCTCAACTCCGGCTGCAGCTACTCGGGCCTTGGCCGAGGTATTCCCATTCCCATTTGGCGCTGATCTCTTCGCGCACTGCCACTACCCGACCCGGCCGACTGCTGGAGCGAGAACAGGCCATCAATGATCCCTGCCATTCGCTAGCATCTGCCTGATGAAATCAACAATGGGCAAGGTAGACCCGGAAATGGGCAACCTTGATACCCAATAAAAATCCCAAGCTCCACCGAAGACCTAATGTATTATGATAATCATTAGCATTTAAATTAAGAATTCTTAACTCTCTTATCTTCATTCACCTTGCTAGAAGGTGCTAGTGAGTAAAGAAGTCGGGGCGAGGAATAAATATGCGTGTGCTCGTAGTAGAAGACGATGTGGCCGTCAGCCGCTGGATCAGCAGCAAACTTCACGCATCCGGCCATAACTGCAAAATGGTCGACAATGGCGAAGGTGCATTGCAGATCATCCAGAGCGAAGCGTTCGATGTGGTGGTGCTTGATCGCATCCTGCCGAAGATGGATGGAATAGAAGTGCTCACCCGCCTGCACGGTCGCAGCCATCCACCGATCTTGATTCTCTCCGCCAACGACCAGACCGCGGATCGCATTGAAGGCCTGCGCGCCGGTGCCGATGATTACCTCGGAAAACCCTTCGATTTCACAGAACTGTTGCTGCGTCTTGAATTGCTGACGCGCCGTCATCCGCAATTGATGAACAGCGACAACGTGCATATCGAAGATATGCACATCGACCTCGGCCGCCGCGAAGTCCGCCGCTCGGGCCAGCGCATAGACCTGACAGACAAGGAATTCAAGTTGCTGCAGGTACTGGCCGAACACCGCGGCCAGACCGTCACCCGCAGCATGCTGCTGGAAAAGGTCTGGGGTTATCACTTCGACCCGCAGACCAATCTGATCGACGTACACCTGTCGAAACTGCGCACCAAGATCGATAAGGATTTCACTCCGGCGTTGCTGCGTACCATCCGAGCCATCGGCTATGTCCTTGGCTAGAAAACACGCCATATCCCAGTTGCTCAATACCAGCAGCTTTCGCCAAGCCGCGACGGTGGCCTTTATCTGCTTATTGATCGCTCTTGCTTCGATCATTCTCAGCAACCACCTGCTCGAGATCATCATGCGCAACCACGTGCGCGACATGATCCTCATAGACATCCGTACCCTGCAGATGCATGGAAGTCTGAACGATGCACAGCCAGTGGCCACAGCTTTGCGCAACCGTCTGCCCCTGGAAATTCGCAAGGATCGTCATTCCATCGTCATCGATAGCGAGGGCCAGGTGATCTACGGCGACGGCAAGCTGTTCCCCGATAACTGCCCTGCCCCGTGCAAAACCAACTGGCGCCACGCCGAACGGCTCGACATCCAGGGCAAGCCGAGCGAGATGCTAGGTCTGGTGGTTCAGTTGCCCGATGGCGGTCAGTATTTCAGCGCCTACGATCTGCGGCCGATGCTCGAGCGCACCCGCATAATCCCACTGATGGCGGGCGCTGGGTTGCTGATCATTCTGCTATCGATTCTGATCATTAGCTTGCCGTTCAGCCTGCGTAACCTGTACCGAATCAACCGCATCCGCGATGTGCTGGCGCGCTACGCCAGCGGCGACCACGGCGTGATGGTGACGTACGACGACCGCGGTGACGAGTTCGATCACCTCAGCGAAGCCGTCAACCAAAGCCTGCAGCGCATCAACCGGCTGATGGACGAAGTGCAGAACATCACCAGCCATATCGCCCACGAACTGCGCACACCACTGACCCGTCTGCAAAACCGCCTGCTCAACGCCGCCGACATACTTGAAGGTGAACCGCGCGAAGAACTGCTGCGAGCGGTTCAGGACAGCGAGCGCATCCAGAACCTGTTCCGCGCCGTGATGCGCGTGGCCGAGGTGGAAACCGGACGTTGCTCCCACCAGTTCAGCACGCTATCTGCCGGCCAGTTACTCGAAGACATTCGCGACTACTACCTGCCCATGGCAGAAGAGCGCGCCTGCACTCTGCTCATCGAAGATCGTGGGGTGCAGCTCTATGGTGATCAGGCCCTGTTGTTCCAGGCGCTGGCAAACCTGATCGACAACGCCCTCAAGTACGCTTCCGCCGGGCAACCAATACTGCTGAGCGCCCAGGTTCAGGGCGCCTGGCTGTGTCTGTGCGTTATCGATAACGGCCCCGGCATCCCCAGCGCACTGAACCACAAGGCCACAGAGCGCTTTCAGCGCCTGGACACCAGCGGCGCCATTCCGGGCAACGGCCTGGGGCTGACGCTGACCAAAGCCATCGCCGAACTGCATGGCGGCGAGCTGCTGCTCGAAGACAACAACCCTGGGTTACGCGCAGTAATGCGCCTCAAGGCCCTGCCGCTGGCGGCGCCAGATAGCACCGCGCAGCTGGGCTCGGCACTGTCAGTCGCGAGTTCGGCAGGTCACCGGAAAACGGGATTCCTTAAGCATTCTTAATGAACCACCGCTTGCCGCCTAATTGATAATGAATCCTAATATCACCGAGTTTCGGACCCATCTCTACCTGCTTCGAGGAGCTGCCCATGGCAAAAAATCTCAAGAAATTCCTGGCCGATGAAAGCGGTGTCACTGCAATCGAATACGGCATTCTCGCGGCTGCCATGGCGGCTGCCATCGGCGTTATCTTCGGCTCCGACGGCGTATTCGTGACCGCCCTTAAGGATCGCTTCTCGTCGATCGCCGACCAGATAACCAATACCAATAACCCTGGTAGCAGCGAGTAAGCGCGCAGCCTGGAGCACGGTGTGAACAACACATTCATCGTCATCGTTCTACTACCCGCTCTGCTGTTCGTGATCAGCACCGACCTGCTCTATAGGCGCATCTACAATTTGCTGATTCTGGTGCTGCTATCGCTCTGGCTGGTTTTGCCAGTCACTGCCGCTTTCGGCTTTGGCCCTTGGGGCGATATGTCCAGCGGCGAGCTGTTCGATCAGGCGGTTTACGGCTTGCTCGGCGCGGCGCTGGTAATGGTCATTGGATACGGGCTGTTCTGCCTGGGTCGAGTAGGTGCGGGGGACGTCAAACTGTTAGCGGCTGTCAGCCTGTGGATGTACCAGACCGATCAGATGGCGTTTCTGATCGTTACCGCTCTCGCAGGCGGCCTGCTGGCCCTCGCACAGCCCTTGCTAAACCAGATCGAGTATCACTTCGCGCTGCGCTGGCAAAGGCTGGGCACGGCATTCCCGATGCTCAATATTCCGGTCCCAGTAGTGCTCACCGACCAGCGACCGCAAGGCCTTCCTTATGGAGTGGCCATTGCAATAGGTGCGTTCTACACCCTGTTTGTCCCCATTCATTCTTAAAGCGGTTCACGCCATGAAAACCCCATCTGTTCTGCTTCTGGCAGGCACCCTGTTGGTCGCCGGCAGCGCCGCGCTACTGGCTCGGGCGCTGCTGACACCGCCGCCTCCAGTGGCCGCAGTTGCCCCCATCGTCGAAGAGCACAAGCCAACGCATCCGGCCATTCTGGTCGCCGTCCGTGACCTGCGCCCTGGCGACTTTATCGATGACAGCGCGGTGGAATGGCAAGCGAGCGAGAGTGCCCATGACGAACGCCTGTACTACACGCGCAATCAAACAGACGTGACCCACCTGACCGGCGCCAGCGTTCGTCGTCCGGTAGCCGCCGGTGCGCCGCTCACCAGCGCCTTGGTGGTCAAATCCAACGAGCCCGGGTTCATCGCCACGGTGATCACCCCAGGCATGCGCGCTATCACCGTTCCCACCGACCAGACGGCCAGTCAGTACAGCATGCTGACATCGGGCGATCGGGTGGACGTAGTGGTCAACCTCCAGCGTGAAACCGAGCAGGACACCGGCAGCGTGCAAAGCAGTGACTTGGCCAGGATGTTCGGCGTGTATCTTCCCAACCGTACGGATGAGCAGCGCCAACGCATGGTGAATCAGGTGCTCAGCATCCAGGCGCAGAATCAGGTACCACGCCTGGCCTCCCAGACCCTACTGCGGAACGTGCGCGTACTGTCGATCAACAACCTGGTGCGTAGCCCTCTGCAACCACGCCCGGAAGAGGATGCGAACGCTAAGAAGAATCCGGATGCCTATCCCCGCTCCTCGCCGCAGACCGTCACCCTGGAAGTGCCACCCGCGTATGCCGAGCGCCTGGCGCTAGCCAGCCAGATCGGGACGCTGCAGTTAACGCTGCGCAGCAGCCAGGAAGTCGGTGATGGTCAAGTCAGACCGGGTAGCGGCCGCGTCACCACCCTGGCGCAGACCACCAGCGTCTACAGCGCTTCGGCGCCCCTCGCCAACCAGCGGCCGCTGGTGAAAACCTTCCATGGCGATACCAGCAATGTCGTGCAATTCGACTACCAGTGACGCGCCCGAGCGGTCAGCCCTCTTCTGCCAACAGAGAAACCGATACATGAAGTTTGCGTTCAAACACCTTGCCCTGCTGCTTGCCTGCCTGCTCGCCACACCAGGGCTGGCGCATGCCGAATCCCAAGATGAGGCAGAACTGCCTGTCGCCGAATCCGACAGCTACAACCCCGACCTCGACATGGCCTTCGCTCGCGAATACTACGAGCAGATGGGCCAGGGCGCGGAGGTGAAGGCACCTGTCGTGCGCCAGCTACGCAAATCGCTCACGGCCGTCGAAGAAACCGACACCGTGCAATTGGTAGTCAATCAGGGCAGCCTGTTGCAACTGCCACGGGAAGCCACCAACGTCATGGTGGCCAATCCAAGCATCGCCAGCTTCCAGGTCGCCTCGCCCGGCAGCGTGTTCGTCTTCGCCAAAATTCCTGGCACCACTACGCTCTATGCGCTGGACGGCAATGACGAAGTGGTCGCCGCTATCCAGCTTGTCGCCAAACCGAACGTCGTCGAGCTGACTCGTCTGGGCGAACAGATCGCCAATGAAATTCCCGGCGCCGAGGTCGAGCTCGTGCCGTCCGGCAGCAGCCTAATCGTGCGCGGTAGCGTGCGCACACCGCAGCATGCCAAGCAGGTCATGGACAGTGTCGAGGCCAACCTCGGCGCCCGGTCCAGCCAGGCCGGCGGTGGCGGCCAGGCTCCCGCCCAGGGTGGGGCCAATGGCCAGGCCCCTGCGCCGCGCGTGATCAACCAGCTCAAGGTTGAGCTATCGGCGCAGATCAATATCAGCGTGCGTATCGTCGAGGTCTCGCGCAGCCTGACCACGTCGCTGGGGCTGAACTGGGACGTCGCGCTGAAAGACGGCAACTACTTTTTGCGCAATGGCGCAACGCTCTTTGACGCTGCAAACACCAGCCTGATCCCAGTGAGTGGCCCCTTCGATAGAGCCTTCAGTGGCAGTCGTAACGTAGCCAATGCCGTAGCCGGTGGCTTCCATCGGAATGGCTCAACCACTGTGGGCGGGCTTCTCACCGCATTGTCCGAAGACGGCCTGGCTACCATCCTAGCCGAACCCAACCTGACTGCCATGTCAGGTGAAACCGCCGGCTTCGCCGCCGGTGGCGAGGTGCCCATCGTCACCTTCGTCAACAACAGCGTGAACATCGACTACAAGCAGTACGGCGTAATAATGCGCATGACCCCGACCCTGCTGTCGCCTAACCGCATAAGCCTGCACGTGGCACCGGAAGTCAGCGACCTGTCCGACGACGGCGCCGTGGAGCAAGACGGTTTCACAATTCCGGCCTTTAAGGTGCGCCGTGCCGACACCACGGTGGAGCTGGCCAGCGGTCAGAGCTTCGCCCTCGCCGGCATGCTGCGCAGCAGCATCACCCAGCAGGTCAATAGCGTGCCGGGTCTGAAGAGCATTCCCGTACTCGGCCACTTGTTCGAGAGCGAAACCAGCGCACAGAGCGACAGCGAACTGGTGATCATTGCCACCGCTTATGTGGTCGAGCCGAGCGCCCCTGGCAACCTGCAGACTCCCGGTCGCGGTATCCGCGCTCTGGACAACATGCTGCCGCCCCAGGCCGCCGCTGGCTATCTGTTCTAAGGAGAATTGTCATGCCCGTTAGCCCCCTGCTTTACCTGTTGGCGCTCTCCGTCCTGCTCCTAGGCTGCGACCGCCAACTCAACCAGATGCGCGAAAACCGTTTTACCCCGTTCAAGACCGCAGAAACGCCAACGGTAGCGCCGTCGGCGCTGGTCGCCTCGCTAAAGGCCAGCGGCAATGGCAGCCTCACTGCCGACTCGCTGGAAAACCTCAACACGCTGTTGCGCGTGCAGGGCCACCTGCGCCAGCAGACACTGAGTCTGCAACCCTACACGCCAAGCGGCGAACGCCTGGCCCAGCGCCTGGCCAGCGTGCTGCGCGAACAGGGTGCCGTCGCCGAGCGGGTCACCGTAATGCCTTCACGCCTGGAGGCTCCCGAGGCCAAGGAATGGGATCTGCAGGTGGTCTCTGAGGCCCTGGTGGTCAAGGTACCGGACTGCTCTATCGCTGATGCCAAGGCCTGGACGGTAAAGCCCTATCAGGCGGTCGGTCCACTCGGTTGCAGCAACCGCGCCAACATCGCCGCAATGGTCTCCGAGCCGCGTGACCTGATACACCCGCAAGCACTGGACGGCGGCGATGGTAGGGCCGCGGTTAATGCCGTTGGCCGCTACCACGACGACGAAGTCCGCGAACTGCTCGACATCGACTTCCAGGACTGAGCCACCAGGCCTGACGCCAAGAGATCCACGACATGAACGACACCAAGCTTTCCTCGCACACCGATTCATCCACGCTGATGCTGTTCGCAGCCAGCGCCGAAGATGCCGGCCGTTTCGGCGAGCAGTTTCTGCGCCTTGGCCTAGATGCCGGGCTGGCCCGTGCGGGCGGCATCGCCGCCGCCATCACGTGGAGCAGCGACAACGCACCACCGCAAGTGCTGATCGTGGATATCGATGGCGACCCGCTACCGCTGCAGTCACTGGCTGAACTGGGTGGACTCTGCGACCCGGCCTGCCATATCGTGGTCATCGGCAGCAAACAGGATGTCGACCTGTACCGCACCCTGCTACACAGCGGCGTTTTCGATTACCTGATCAAGCCGGTGCCCCTCGATCTGCTGGCTGCGACCCTGGGCCGCGCCCGCGCCGGGCATGCCACCGGCCACGGTGCCCGTAGCGGTCGCACCATCGCCATCAGCGGTGCCTCCGGTGGCTGCGGTGTCAGCACGGTCGCCGCCAGCCTGGCTCAGTTGCTATCGCATGAGCGTCATATGGCAACCGCCGTGGTGGATTTCGATCGCAGCAATGGCGATCAGAATCTGCTCCTCGGCTATGATGGCGAGGCCGGTCTGGCTGGTGCACTGAGCAGCGGCGAGATCGACAGCCGCCTGCTGCAACGCGCAATGGGCCAGATCAACGAGCGCCTGCACCTGCTGGCGCAGACGCCGACCTTGCGCCCCGAGCAGAACTTCAGCAGCGAGCACCTGTTACACCTGGGCGCCAACCTCTGCCACATGTTCAACCAGGTTATTTGGGATCTGCCAGCCGGCCGCCCGCATGGCAGCCTCGATGTGCTAGCGCATGCGCAGACGCGCATTCTGCTCACCGACCTGACGGTGCAGGACGCGCGCAACCTACACCGCCTGCTGCGCGAGATCGGCGACGAGAGCGACGGCCAGCACCTGCTGCTGGTGGCCAACGCCACGCGTGGCAACCACAACGGCATCGTCGAGCGCAGCCAGTTCGAAGAATTCGTCGAGCGGCGCATCGACCTGCAACTGCCCTATGCCGGCACGACTCTAGCCGGCAGCCTGCTCACCGGCTCGCTGCGTCTTGACGCATTCCCCGCGCTGCAACTGGCTCTGCAAGACCTCACCGACCTGGCCACCGGACATACGCCAAAGCGCGCCAAGGTCGCACCGGACAACCTGCTGACACGCCTCAAGCGCGTGCTGAACCGCCAGCCTTCAGCGGCTTGAGAGGATCACGCCCATGCTCATTCGTCACCCACAAAACAACCGCAACCCGGTGGCCTTGCAGCAGCCCACCACGGCCGAGCCCCAGGATGTGCGCGCCACCAGCGTACAACGCAGCGCCCAGGGCAAGCCCGCCGATAGCCACAGCACGCACAATCGCAAGCTGATTCGTGGCTACCTGTACGACCAGATCGACCCGCTCAAGGCCGCCGCCATGGGTCGCGACAAGTTGCGCGTACAGATCGAATCGATGATCCGCCGTATCTGCGACGACAACCGTCTGCAGCTGTCACGCCAGGAAGAGGAAGCCATCGCCGAGGAGATGCTCAACGAGATGGTCGGCATCGGGCCGATCCAGCCGTTACTAGCTGACGACTCGGTGAACGATATTCTGGTCAACGGTGCAGGCCAGGTGTTCGTCGAACGCTTCGGCAAGCTGGAGCTGTCATCGATCACCTTCGTCGACGAAGAACACGTGCTCAACACCGCCCAGCGTATCGCCGCAGCGGTCGGCCGACGCATCGACGAAAGCCACCCGATGGTCGATGCGCGCCTGGCCGATGGTAGCCGGGTCAACGTCATCACCTACCCGTTGGCGATCGACGGCACCACCATCTCCATCCGTAAGTTCATGCGCCGCAACATGTCATTGGAAATCCTCGCCGAGCGCGGCGCGATGTCCATGGAGATGGCCTTGGTGCTGCAACGCGCGATGCAGGCTAAGCTCAACATCATCGTCTCCGGCGGTACCGGCGCAGGCAAGACCACGATGCTCAACGCCCTGTCGCAGAAGATCAGTGAAGACGACCGCATCATCACCATCGAAGATGCCGCAGAACTACAACTGCAACAGATCCACGTGGTGCGCCTAGAAACACGTCCGGTCAGCGCCGAAGGCACCGGCAAGGTCGACCAGCGCGATCTAGTGCGCAACGCCCTGCGCATGCGCCCCGACCGCATAATCCTCGGCGAGGTGCGCGGCGGCGAGTGTTTCGACATGCTCCAGGCGATGAACACCGGGCATGACGGCTCGCTCTGTACCGTGCATTCCAACACCCCGCGCGACGCCATCATGCGCCTGGAAAACATGGTGATGATGGCCAGCATGCAGCTGCCACTGGAAGCTATTCGCCGGCAGATCGCCAGTGCCGTCAACCTCATCGTGCAGATCGAGCGGATGCGCGACGGCGCTCGTCGCGTGGTATCCATCACTGAAATCTGCGGGATGGAAAACGACGTGATCCAGACGCAGGAATTGTTCAGTTTCAAGACCAGCAACGTCGACGCCAAAGGCCGCCTCACCGGCCAATACGCCTCGAGCGGTCAGCGCCCGCACTTCTACAGTGCCCATGCCCACCTGTTCGAAGGTCAGATCTGATGTACGCCGTACTCGATCTGCTGACCCTGCTGGTGTTCGCAGGGGTGATCCTCGCCGTGCTGGCCGCCCGCAGCCTGTCCTCCCGTAACCAGCGCGACAGAGCGACGGTTCAGCATCTGGAAAAGCTCAAGGCTACGTTGGATGGGCAGGCGCGCGAGGCCAAGCCCCAGGCTTCGCTCGACGGCGTCCTGCGCGAAAAGCAGCAATCACCTTTTGCTGAGCTGCCTGTGATCGGCCCGCGCATCGCTCGCCTGTGGCTCGGCCTCAGCGTGCTTGGCTGGCGCGAGAGTCTGCCGATGCGCGTGACCCTGACTGCATCGCTCAGCCTCATCGGCGGCGTTCCGCTGGGCCGCGAAACGCCGTTCCCGGTGCTCGCCAGCCTATTGCTGTCGCTACTGTTCTTCAGCGTACTGGCCACCCTGGGCTACCGCAGCGGCCTGGCCAAACACTTGAACGAACTCAAGCAGAGCCTACCGGAAGCCATCGACGCGATTACCCGCACCGCCCGCGCTGGTGTGCCGGTGAGCAATGCCTTTGCCCTGGTGGCCCCTAACCTGACCGGCCCGCTAGCCCTGGAATTCGCCCTGATCGACAACTGGCTGCGTATCGGCGTGCCGCTGCGCCAAGCCATGCAGGACTCGGCCCAGCGTATACCGCTCAACGAATACCGTTTCTTCGCGGTAATCCTTATCATAAACCAAGAAGCCGGTGGGCGCCTCGGGGAAACCCTCGACCGCCTCTCGGCGACCCTGCGTGATCGCCATGAGCTGCACCTGAAGATCCAGGCGAAAACATCGGAGGCACGCGCTTCGGCGAAAATCGTTGCCTCGCTGGTGCCGCTGGCACTCGGCTACATGTACCTGAACTCGCCGCGCGACTTTCACTTCCTGCTCGGCGACCCGACCGGTAACAGCGTGCTGTTCTACGCCTTCGGCAGCGTTGCCCTGGGCCTGACCCTCACACATTTCATGGTTCGGAGGGTGTCATGAGCGCGCTGTTCAACGACCCCCTGGCCACCGCCGCGCTGGCCATTCTGCTGGCCGGTATCGGCTTGCTGCTGATCGGTCTGCACCATCGCCGACAACTCACGCCGCTGCGTGATCGCCTGCTCGGCACCGCACAGTCCGAACAGACACCGCGCCAGGCCGATGACATTCTGCGCGGCCAGGGCCTGCAACTGCCGCCACGCCTGCTGGCCTTGCTGTTGCCAGTGGCACGTTCCGGCGAAAGCCTGGCCGGCACCGTCAAGGACCGGCAGAAGCTGCGGCGCCTGCTGATCATGGCCGGGTTCCGCAGCCAGGAAGCGCTCGGCCTGCTGATGGCTGGCAAGTATGCATTGGGTCTGCTGCTGGCTCTGGTGGTGCTGTTCGGCATCCTCGAGCCCGGCTCGCGGATGAGTCTCAACGGCCTGGCCGGTTGCCTGCTAGCCCTGTTCGCCGGCACCACCCTGCCGGAAGTCGGCCTAAAGATGCGCAGCGCACAACGCGGCGAACGCCTAGAGCGTAACCTGCCCGACGGCCTAGACCTGATGGTGATCTGCGCCGAAGCCGGTCTGCCATTGGGCCGCGTGCTGCAAGTAGTGGCTAAGGAACTGGTGCTGTCGGCGCCAGAGCTGGCCGACGAGCTGCGCTACACCTATGCCGAACTGCAGATTCTCAGCGACCGCCCACGGGCGCTGCTGAACCTCGCCGAACGTACCGGGGTCAGCGGCATCGAGAGCATGGTGGCGACCCTCATCCAGGCTGAGCGCTATGGCACGCCGCTGTCCCAGGCACTGCGCACGATTTCCGAGGAAAGCCGCAAAACCCTGATCCTCACCCTGGAAGAACGCGCCGGCAAACTGCCGGCCCAGCTCAGCGTGCCGTTGATGACGCTGATCCTGCCCCCCATCGTGGCGATGATGGGCGCACCCGCCATGGTGCGCGTCATCCGCCTGCTCAGCCAATAATGCGAGAATCCGTCATGCCTTCCTACCACACTGCCCTGCTGCCCCTGCTGCTCACACTGACCCTGAGCGGCTGCGCCAGCCTCACGTCGCTCTCGCAACCGGCGCTGGACAAAGATGCCGGCGAGGCCCTGCGTTTGGCTCACACCCTGCGCGACAATCAGCGTTTCCAGGCCGCTTACGAAGTCTATGCACGCATGGATGAACGCGGTCAGCTCAAGGGCAGCTATGTGCTCGAGTACGCCAGCGTTGCCGCCAACGTGCGACCCGCCAAAGAAGCACTGCCACTGTACCTGCGCGCACGTGACGAGCTCGGGGGCGATACCAGTGCCCTGCCGGCATCGCAAAGCGTAGCGCTCTGCTCTGGCCTGGGCCGTGCCCGCCTGGCCTTGGGCCAGGCTGCGCTGGCCGAGCGCGACTTCCGCTGCACCACCGATGCGCAGCCGAATAACCTGCAGGCGCTCAACGGCCTCGGCGTCGCCTACAACCTGCAAAAGCGCGACGAGGACGCCCGTCAGCAATTCGAAAAAGCGCTGGCCATCGACCCCGGCTACAGCCCTGCACTGAACAACCTGGCCCTGTCCTGGCTGGCCAGCGGCGACAGCAGTCGCGCCATCGGCCTACTCAATCAGGCACGCAGCCAGGGTGACATTTCCCTGCAACTCAACCTGGCGCTGGCCTACGTTTTCTCCGGGCATGAAGACACTGCCAAGGCCGTGCTGCTGGAAAGCCTGGAAGCGGACTATGCCGGCACCATTCTCGAGCATTTCCGTGCCGCCCGTGCCCGGGTTAATGCGGGAGCGCCCCTGGCCAGTGAACTGCTGGCTGCCAGCCAGCAACCCCTGGCCCTGAGCGAGCAGAAATAAGCATGCGCCGGGCTACCCTGCGCGCCATGATGCGCGACCAGCAAGGCGTAACCGCCATAGAGACCGCACTGATTCTGCCGGTGCTGCTGTTTGGTGTGATGATGCTCTTCGAACTGTCGCGCATCAGCCTGATGATCTGCGTCGGCAGCCTGTCACTGGAGAGTGCCCTGCAGGACTTTCGCAAGGAACGCGCCTTTTACAAGCAAACATCACAAGTGCTGCAGGAAGCGATCGAGCAGCGCCTGATCGATTCGTCCTACGGCTTCCTCACCGAGGACAACTTCGAGGTCGAGGTACTGGCCTTCGACAACGTGCGCCGCTTCGGCGGTGGCGAAGCGGATGAAGAACAGGACGCCATTGACCGCTCGCCCCCCGTACTCAGCGTCACCGTCGACCTGACTCAGGCGTTCATGACTCCGCTGCCGGCCCTGTTCGGCCTCGGCGATGCCTTCCAGTATCAGTACCAGCAGTTGCTCGGCAGCCTGACCAGCGAACGGGAAAAGAAAGAGGACGCGCAATGATCGCCTCACGCCGCAAGCAGCTAGGCAATGCCCTGGTGGAAACCGCGTTGATTCTGCCGCTGCTGATTGGCAGCGCGGTCATTATCGCCGACCTGTACAACATCAATCAGGCCCGCGCTTACATGGAGCAGTCGGCCCATACCGTCGCCAGCACCCTTGCAATGCAGAACCGTCTGGACAAGGACAGCCTGCAGGCACTGACCGAGCAGAGCGCAGCCCCCGGTGTGCTGGGCGAGTACGAATTGGTCATCAGTCGGGTCATGCTCGACCGTAGCATGCCCTGGAAGCCGCTGTATCGCGGCAATGTCGAAGGCATCTGCCCGGAGCTGTACACGGATGGGCACTACAACGGCGAGCTACCCGAAGAAGCCCCCGCCACAGAGGACGACGAAGCACCGCCGAACACCTCCCTGGTGGTCGTGCAACTGTGTCGCAACAGCGACAACCTGGCCCTCACCAGCGCCCTGATCGCCGAGAAGGATATTCAGACCATCTCCTTCGCGCGCATGAGCTACAACGACATCGAACTGGACGAACCGCTCAGCGAAGAGGTCGGGATCAAGGACTAGGATAGCTGATTCTTAGCCCGCCATATATGCGCGCTCCCGGATGACGCTACGCCCGGCCTGTCGATGTCACATAAGCGTAATCGGATCGCTCACTGCGGCGGGAACACGCTGCTCGGTTTTCAAGCCTGGGCCCTGCGCTCATCTAGCTGATCTTCACTCACGGCGCCGTACACGACGACAAAGATGAAGGCCTCTGAACTTATCTAGCGCCGGCCAGCATCTGTTACTTATCAACTTGTTGCTGTGTGGGTTTGACTCGAAATGCCTACACCGTCCCTTTGAGTACCCGCCATCAGCCGGGCCAAACGGCTCCGCTACCTGGTACTGGCCTGCCTGAGCCTGGGGTGCGCCATACTCGGCGTTATCCTATCGGGGTTGTCCACCACCGAGTTCGTCCTGCTGGCTGCCTGGACCTCAAGCAAAAGCTCACCGCGCCTGAACCGCTTGCTGCATGAACAGCGCGTGTTCGGGCCCATCCTCGACAACTAGGCCAATGGTGGCGTGATCGCTCGCCGGGACAAGCTGTATGCCAGCGTCAGCATGCTCGCCTGCTTCGCCCTGCTGCTGTGGCACACCCCTCCACTGAGGCTGCAGCCCAGCGCCGGTGGCGGCATGTTCTGCGGCTCTTGCGGGATCCGGGCACAGCCGGATCGTTGCCAGTGGAAAGCTCGACCGCCTAAATCCCATTGTCTGGATTAGCCCCCAACAATCCGCGGTCGGACAGCCGCGGTCGGAAGCTTGCAAAGCCTGCCAAACCGTCCGCAGGCTCACTTCCCCACCCGTTCCGTTAAGCGTTCTTAATGAAATGATCATTGCTTACGGTTGTGAATTATTCTTATCTTTCGCACTCCGCGCCTGATCTCTTCCGGGCGTCCACTGAAAGGCAAGATTTCCGATGCATGCACTCTTCTTCGCCCCCCAGCTTCGCCATCCGGGAGTGTTATCAACTCATGCCGTGCAGCCAGGCTGGCACGACGGGCAACGGTTATGATCAGCGCTCGCCTTCAGCGCGGCAGTATCTCGCCCTTCATGGTGCTGGCCCTCGGCGGCGCCCTGCTCGCCACCGCTTACGCGATCCATACCAGCCGCATGGTCAACAGCGCTTCGCAGGTCAAGCGCGCCACTGACCTGGCGGCCCTCGCGGTCGGCCAGGAGCGCCTGGCGAAGGGCGAAAAACCGCTGGAAGATTTCAAGAAGCTGGCCTACGGCTACGTCATCAACAACCTCGGCCTGGACAGCACCCTCGCCGCCCAGATCGACGAAGAAACCCTGACCCTCAGCGAGCAAAAGGACGACGAAGGCCGCACCCGCTACAAGGTCGCGGTGACCTTGCAGGCCGATGCCGAAATGCTGGGTACCGAAACCCGAGACATCCACATTCATTCCACCGTCGAGGTACAACCCAGCGCCCTCGAAGTGGCGCTGGCCCTGCCCAACACTCTTTCTGAGAATGCCGCCAATCTGGCCGTGCTACGCCGCCAGGGTAAACGCTTCGCCGAGAACCTGGTGAAGGGTCGCGATGACGCCTGGCTGGCATTGGTGCCCTACAGCCAATCGGTGAACGTATCGCCCGACTACACCAACCCAGAGTCCCGTGCCCCCGCTGGCCCCAGCGCCAAGCATATGCAACGTTTGAACAGCTGGGCGATGGCTAGCGCTCTACGCCCGATAGAACTGACCTCGCTGTTTCGCACTGGCTACGCTGGCCTACATGACCGCCGTATTCCGGATCGGCGCGCCAACTTGCTGTGCATGTACCGTGGCCTGAACCGGGGTGATAACTACTTCTGGGATCAAGCCCCGAGCGGGCAATTCCACATCCATTACCGCCACGACCTGCCACAGAACGGCAGTCCCGGAGCCACGCCGATCCGCTGGATCGGCCCCAACGCGATGTTCGGTCAAGCCACCGGCACCAACGACACCCGTTGGATGGTTGCAGACAGAGGCTGCCCATCTGCCCCTCTGCTGCCACTGAGCAACGACATGGACAAAATCGAGGAACGCCTCGATCAGATGTCCACGCGCTTCAACGTCAACTACGCCATCGCCATGGGCTGGAGCGCCATGGCGCTGGCGCCGGCCTTTCGCGGCAGCAGTGGCTGGAACCTGCAGGACGAACTGCCCAAGGACTTCAAGGAGGATGGTGGCGACAGCTACAAGGCCATCGTCATGCTGGTCAACACCACCGATCAACGCTGGTTCGACAGCGACAGCTACAACGCAGACACCGGCCAGGCCATCGACGGCGAAACCGGCACGGATGGCGAAAACCAGAACTTACGAACACGACGCTTCGCCCGGTTATGCGACAGCTTTCGCGAACGCAAGCTGCGCTTCTACCTGATCGCCATCGGCCAGGACGGGATCAAGAACAACGACCTGGGTGCCAAAGGCACCACGGTCGATGGCGCCTCGGAGTTTCGCCGCCTTGCCGGGCCGGGCCTGGCTCGCTGCGCCGAGCAGGCTGGCGACATCACCTATCTCCCCGGCTTCGACTTCGTCGCCACCGAAGGCCAGTTGCAAAGCCGACTCGACGCAATTCTCGACGACATTCGCCGGCAAGGCTCTTACGTACGCCTGGTCGAGTAGCCCCGACCACCACGCCTCCCTTTTAATTTTCGCCGTTCATTGCCCTGGAAGACTGCCATGACCACACGCAAGCCATCGCAACGTTATTTCCGTGCCCTGGCCTTGGAGCCGCGCATCCTCCTCGATGCTGCTGCGGTCACCACTGCCGCGGAAGTAGCCGCTCAGGTCGATGCGCCGGCCGCTGCCGATGCACCGGGTGTGGAAGCAACGCCAATCCAGAGCACCATCACCATCACCGACAGCACTACCAGCTTCCCGCCGGTGGATCTGTTCAAGGACGTAAGTGTTCTCCTGGAGACCGGTGGCGGCTTCAATGAACTGGCCGACCTGACCATTGCCATCGACCGTACCGGCAGCAACCAGGCGCTTATGATCGATGGCAAGAGCATCGAACTGGTTGCCGGCAGTGGCACTACGCGGGCCAACGACACGGGCTACGTCTATAATGTGAGCGTTTCCGGCATGACCACAACCATCATCCTATCGCTCAACTCATTCGAGCCCGAGCCACAGCGAGTACGCGCCCTGATCGACAATATGTCCTACCAGGCGCTCGACAAGTCCGTCGCCAGCGGCACCGTTGCGATCACCCTGAAAAGCCTGAGCGATGACGGTGGCCAGACCACGGACCTGAGCGCGATCAAGACCACGGTTGAGATCGACAGCCGGGTCAATGTGCCGCCGTTGATTTCCGGCGACATTCTGAAAGAGGCGGAAGCCCTCAACGCGGGCGTGCTGGCGGGCTCCACTGAAGTGGCTTACTCGGCTGATGGCAAGTACGTATACGCCGCCGGCTCGAACAGCAGCATCAGCGTGTTCGAGGTCAGCGGCACCGGTAGCCTGGTACTGAAGCAGACCCTGACAGGTCTTCAGGATCTGGGTACGGTCGAGCACATGGTCGTGAGCGCTGACGGCAAGTCGGTCTACACCGCATCCAACAGCGGCACAGTCGTTCTATTCAACGTCAATGCCGATGGCACGTTGAGCCGTAGCGCAAGCATTGCGGTTGGCGATACCGTGACCGGCAGCATCGCCATCTCCGACGATGGCAAGCAGCTGTTCGTTGGTAGCCAGTGGAACGGCCTGTATGTATTTAACCGCGATGTCGATAGCGATGCCCTGATACCGCTCAACCGCCCCGAGGGTCGCAGCGGAGTGGTGACCACCTCCGGCCACTACGTCTACGTGGCCTTTGCAGGGGCTGGCATCGTAACGCCTCCCAGCCTGTCGGTTTACCAGCGCAGCGCCTCGGGCACCGGCGCGCTGATATTGGTCGACAGTATCAATATCAGTGCAGCTGGTACCGATTTTGTGGACTTCGAAGAAGTGTTCGACGACATCAATATCAGTGCCGCTGGTACCGATTTGGTGGCCTCCGAAGACGGCCGTTACCTATACGTCGGTAGCGGCAGTGGCATCACTACCTACCACCTGGGTGCCGACAACAGGCTGACCCAGGCCAATGTCATCAGCAATATCCCGGTTGGTAGCCTGTCGCTCAACACAGAGGGCAGCCGTCTCTACGCCGCAGCAACTAACGGTACCGTGCACATCTACAGCGTTGCGGACAATGGCAGCCTGACCAAACTGAGCACGGTAACCAGCGCCACCAATGGCCAGGAAATCACCGTCTCCGCCGATGGCCAATCGGTGCTGATTTCCGGCAACGGCCTGAGCCGTTTTTCCTCGATTCAGACGCTGATCCGCGGTGAGGAAATCGTCCTGGCCAACGGCCTGACGCTGGGCGACGCCAACTTCGACAGACTGGCCAGCGGTTCTGGCGACTACAGCGGCGGCAAACTGCTGATCAGCCGTGAAGGCGGTGCCTCCAGCAATGACGTATTCGGCTTCGCCAACAGCAGCAGCCTGCGTCTGGAGAATGGCGACGTGCTCAAGGATGGCCAGGCCATCGCCACGTTCAGCCAGAGCGGCGGCAGCCTGACCATCACCTTCCTCGCGGGCACTAGCCGCGATGACGCCAACGCCGTTCTGCGTCAGGTGACCTACAGCAATGAGAGCTCGGCAGATGCCAACGGCAGCGTGGTGACACTGACACTGCGCGCCAACGATGGCCAGGTGGACGGCCCGGCCGTCAGCCTTGATGTACTGTTGACCAACAACACCGCACCGCAGCTGACGACCAACCCAGTCAGCAACGCCGGCTATCACAACACCGGCACGGTCACCGCCCTGTTCAAGGACACCACCATCAGCACCGGGGAAGTCGGCCAGTCGATCACCCAGCTCACCCTGAACATCGAAGGCCTGACCAACGTCGCCAACGAGTTCATCATCGTCGCCGGCACGCGTATCGACCTGTCGCAGTCCGGCAGCGGCAACGCGGGCGCTTACAGCTACGCCTATACACGCACTGGCGACATCGCCACGCTGGTAATCACCAGCAATGGCGTCAACGCTGCCTTGGCGCAGACCCTGGTCAACGGCATCGCCTACGTCAACGACACCACCAAGGCCACCACCGGAAGCCGCACTTTCACCCTGGCGAGCATTCAAGACAACGGCGGCAGCGCCGGTGGTGGCGACGACACTGGCGAGCCGGCTATCAGCGCCAGCATCGCCCTGGCGATCAACAATGCGCCGCAATGGCTGGCGAAGGTCAGCGACCCTGACCGCACCCTGTATTACGCCGACGGGACATTGAACGGCTACGCCGATCGCGTCACCGACATCCTGTTGTCTGCAGACGGCAAGACATTGGTCATCAGCGGCAGTACAGGTGAGAACGCTGCCGGCACCAGCTACCTGCGAATCTATTCGCGCGATACCGCAACTGGTGAGCTGACCCTGCTACAAACCTTCACCCAAGGCGCCAGCGACAACCCAGCCACCGATGCCATCGAGGTCAACGGCCTCAATGCGATCACCAGCATGGCCATGCACGGCAACAACCTCTACCTCGCCGGCAATATGGGCGATGCCACTGTCTACTCCCTGGTGCGTTTCACCTACGACGCCAGCACGGGCCAATACAACTATGCCGGCATCGCCGCTACCCAGGGTGTCAGCGCCGTAACCGGCTTGGATGCACAGATAGCCGAGATCGTGATCTCGGCGGATGGCAAATCGCTCTACACCATCAACGGTATTTCGACCATCGATGTCGCGACCGGCAAATCCTCACTGGCACAGTTTTCCATCGACTCGCAATCTGGCGCACTCACCTACCTCGGCGCCTATCAAGGCGGCTCAGCCAACCTGGGGATGAATGCGCCCAGTGGCATCGTCGTGTCCTCCGATGGCAAGTCGGTTTACGTGGCAAACAGCAGCAACAGCATGATCACGGTATTCATCCGCGACACTCAGACGGGCGTGCTGACCTACAGCGGTTTCATCAACAGCACCACAATCGCCGCCGACAGCGACAGCGGTGCCCAGCCCAGCGACAACCGCTATCTGCTGGCGCTACAAGACATCGTCATCTCCCCGGACGGCAAGTACGTCTATGTCGGTTCGGGGCAGCAAGCGACCCTTACGATTTTCAGCCGTGATGCCGCAGACGGGAGCCTGACCTATGTCAGCACCCTGTCGCTCTATGAGCAGGTAACCTCTCTGCAGATCCGCGAGATAGCGATGTCGAGCGACGGCTCCGCCCTCTACGTCGGCTTCAACGGTGGGCCGCTGGCAGTGCTTGGCCGTAACAGCGTTACCGGGGCCGTGGCCTTCGTCAGTAGCCTCAATACAGGAGCGCGCTCCAACCAGATTGCAGTCAGTGCCGATGGCCTGAACCTCTACACCGGTCGCAGCCAGTTCAGCAGCGGCGTGGTCATTTTCTCCGCCCTTCCCAACAGCACCTATGTGGCCAGCCGACCCAGTACGCCATTTAGCGATGCAGTCAGTTTTTCCGACCCGGACTTCGAGGCGGCGAACAACTACCAAGGCGCCGAACTGACCATCAGCCGCAGCGGTACCGCATCGACGAACGATCTGTTCGGTCTCCAGAAAGGCGCAGGCCTGGAACTGGTCGACAACCAGATCATGCAAGGCTCCGCGGCAATTGCCAAATTCGTCTCGGCAAAGGGCACACTTACCATCCGTTTTATCGCCGATGTCAACAAGGCCACCGCCAATCAGGTGCTACAACAGGTCACCTACCGCAACGACAGTGCCGAGCCACCTCCACGGGTCGAGCTAAAATTAACCGTGGGCGACGGTGGCAAATCCGCCGATATGACATTGGTATTGCTGCGTGCTCCAGCCACTCCAGACCCCACGCTCGCAGCCAACGGCCAACAGGCTTCGCTCACCATTGGCACAGGCCCTCTTCCAGGCCCGGTCGATCTGTTCCAACAGGTAACGGTTTCCCTCGATGACGGTGGCGAGCAACTGACCGACTTGGTGATCACCGTCGATCGCAGCGGCGCCGACCAGGCCCTGGTCATTGATGGCGAGGAAATAACCCTGCAAGGTAGCAGCGGCCAGACCAACGCCAACGGCTACCAGTACGTGGTCAAGGTCAACAATGGCGTGACCAGTATCCGCGTCAGCATCGATTCCTCGAGTAACGGCGCCACCCCGGAAGCCACCGCCACCCTGATTGATCGCATCGCCTACATGGTGCTGGCCGATACTGCCGCTACCGGCACAGTCACCATCACCCTGGCCAGCCTGAGTGATTCGAGCGACCAGATCGAACCGGGCATCCGTGCCAGCGTCATCGTGCGTGACCAGCGTCAGTTGCCCACCCTGGGCGCGGAAACCGGATCGCTCGACTACGCCAATCTGCTCACTCAGTTCGATGCGAGTGGCGACAACCAGTTGCAGGGTATTCAGGGCATCACCGTCATCGGCGACAAGGTCTACGTCGTGCGTTCGGCAACCGGCTTTGTGTATGACGAACAAACCGCGACCGGCTCGGACGTCTTCTACAACACAATTTCCGTCTACCAGCTTGGCGCAGATGGCTCGCTGCAACTGCTCGAGAGCAAGGAAGCCAATGGGCTGACCGGTGCAGCGACGCTGCATGCCTCGAAAGACGGAAGCACTCTTTACCTGATCGGTGCCGATGGCGTGGCATTGTTCAACGCGGCCGATCTGCAGCAACTCGGCACGTTCGGGAATGACCTCGGCCTGGTGAGCGCTGTCTTGGCCCAAGGCGACACTGTCTATGTGACGGCCAATGGCAAGCTGCTGGTGTTCAGCCGCAGCGGCGCCCCCATGACGCTGCAGCAGACGCTCGAAGATTCCGGCGCTACAGGCATACAACTCGATGGTGCCAACGCCATCAGCCTGTCGCCCGATGGCAAGACTTTGTACGTCGCCACCTCTGGTGGCGACACGCTGGTCAGCGCTTTCAGCATCGCAGCCGATGGCTCGCTAACGTTCAAGCAAGCGGTCGCCGGTTCCAACGCTGCCGAGTCCGGTTACTACGCCTCTGCACTCAATCTCTCAGCCGACGGCAAGACACTGTATGTCATCGACGGTAACTCGCTGCTGCACGTGCTCAACGTAGCAGCAGACGGCAACCTGAGCGCTGTAGCCACTTTTGAACTGGGAGAAAGCGGCAGTATCACCGCCAAGGGTGTCATTGTTTCTCCAGACGGCAAAAGCGTGGCGGTGATCGGGGGCCTGGGTACGAGTGCTCGCTACAACACCTACGGTATTTTCCTCTACAGCCGAACAGAAGATGGCTCTATCACCCTTGCTCAGAAAGTCGAAGGTTTGGGCGACTATGCCAACTTCGCGGGCACCACCTTTAACGAAGTGCGCGATGCAGCGTTCAGCGCCGATGGCAAGCAGCTCTACCTCACCGGTGTATTCCGACGCTCAGGCCATGCTGAAGGCCTACTGGTTATCGACCTGAAACCAGCCGCCGTGACCTTTACCGAGCATGGCGAACCTGTCGCCCTGCTTCCCGGTGGCACGCTGGCCGACCCGCAACTGGATGCAGCAAACGACTATCAAGGCTCCAGCTTGATGATCGAACGCAGCGGCGGCGCCCGGGACGGCGATGCCTTCAGCTTCCTGAGCAACAATGGCCTGGAGCTGAAGGACGACGGCAAGATCTGGAAAGGCGCAACCGCGATTGCCGAGTTCGTGATCGGCGCCAATGGCAAACTGACCCTCGCCTTCCTCGCCGGTGTCAGCCAGGCCGATGCCCAGCACATCCTGCGCCAGGTGGCCTACACGTCCAGCAGCAACGACCCGATCCGCAACGGCGGCTCTGCCAGTTTCAATCTGGTCTTCAACGACGGCGACGGCAACATCGCCAGCCTGGCCGCCAACGTTGGCTTGGTAGATCTAAACGACGCAGCCGTCGTGAAAACCACACCACTGAAGCCAACCTTCACCACCGGTGGCGCCCCGGTTACCCTGTTCAAGGATACCCAGATCGATACCATCGAACACGGCCAGACCATCCAGCGTGTGGAAGTCACCGTCAGCGGCATTACCGCAGGTGATGTGCTGAATGTGGCGGGCAGCCAGATCGACCTCAACTTGGCTGTCGACTGGCAGGCACATGCCGGCGAAGGCAAGGATCGCATCGAGTACCGAGTCAGAGTCAGCAATGGTGTGGCCACGGTAACCCTTTTTATGGGCCGCGATGCAGGCCCTGCGCGCGATGGCGCTGAGACGGCACAGATCATCAACAGCCTGAGCTACAGCCACACCCGTAGCGAAAACAGTGGCGCGCGCACGGTCAGTATAAAACTGCTCGAGAATGTGGACTGGCAGCATCCCGATCCGCAGAACGCCGGCGCAGTTTTCGAAGGTCAAACCACCATCACACTGGAAGCGCCGCGGCCGGTTTCAGAAACGCCGTACCCCGAACTCGCCGCAAAGGGCACGCAGACCCAGCTGGAGATCGGCAACAGCGGTCTGCCCGAGGCCGTCGACCTGTTCAGTGACGTCAGCGTACTGTCTGGCAATGACAACCAGCCGCTGACCGCGCTCTTTATCAGGGTCAATCGCAGCAGCGCCGATCAGGCACTGGTCATAGACGGCCATGAGATCAAGCTGCAAGCCACCGACATGGCCCAGACCGGTGCCAATGGCTACGCCTATTCCGTGACGATCAACGCCGACGGCAGCGCCACCATCAAGATCCACCTCGACTCCACAAACGCCAATGCACCTACCAACGTCGAGCGCCTGGTCGACGGCATGAGCTACAAGGTACTGGCCAATACGGTCGCCGCGGGCAACGTGCTCGTCACCCTGACCGGTATAAGCGATTACGACGATGCCAGCCTGAACATCAGCGCCAGCATCGACGTTCGTCATGCTACAGCGCCTTCGAAAAACCCAACCATCACGGCCACGGGCAGCGACAGCCAGATCCGTGTCGGCAGCAACGGCGCCCAGCCTCGCGATGTCGATCTGTTCAGTGGCGTCAAGGTCTCGGCCGGGCTGGATGGCAGCGAAATCGAGCGTTTGCTGATCACCGTGGATCGCACGGGTGGCAGCCACGCGCTGGTCATCGGTGGAACGCAAATCCCGCTAACCGCTGGCGATGGCGCCGGTAACGGCTACCTCTACCAAGTGACCGTTGTCGCTGATACCACCACCGTTTCACTCAACTTCCTCGATCAGAGCAGCGCCGAGGTCGGCACGCTGATCGATGGCATCGCCTACCGAGTGCTGGACAGCAGTGCCGCAGCCGGCAGCCTGACGGTAATCCTGAGCGAGATCCGTAACAGCGACAACAAGGAAGCCGAGCCTGGCATCAGTGCCAAGGTCACGCTGGCGACCAACGCAAACCCGGTGACCACACCTGGTAACTTCACCCTGAACGATGCCAAGGCTGGGCAAAACTACAGCATCCAGCTGCCTGCCAACCTGTTCATTGATGCCAATAACGACCCGCTGACCTGGACGATAAACGGCCTGCCAAGCGGACTGAGCTTCGACCCGACCACCCGCACCTTGTCCGGTACCGTGCAGGCGGTGGGTGCGTACGCCCTGACCATCAAGGTCAGTGATGGATGGTGGGGTGAGGCGCAGGTCGGGCTGACACTCGAGGTGGTCAACTCCGAACCAGTGGCTAACGAACAGTTCTCGCTTGGCAACGTGACACCGGGCCAAGCCTATGAGGTCACGCTGCCGGGAAACCTGTTCAGCGACGCCAACGACAGCGACCTGACCTGGGCAATCATCGAACTGCCCGAATGGCTGAGCTACGACGCGGATACGCGTACGCTATCCGGCACCGTTACGGCAGAGACAGGCACCTACAGCATCACCGTCAGGGCCAGCGACGCCCATGGCGGCAGCACAACCCTGACCCTGGCGCTACGCGTTGCCAACACCGAGTCAACAGCCAGCGAAACGGTGCTGCCGGAGCTGAACACCGGCTTCCAGCAGCAGCCGAATACGGCGCCAAACGCAACCTTCGGTGGCCCAGCCCTGAATGCCCCGCTGTTCGACTCGGCAGAAACACAAGCGCCAGACGTTATGCCACAGGCTGGTTCGGCAGCAAGGCTCCAAAGCCTGCTGCGCAATAGCGGAAGTGGCCTGGCCGACGGGCGCGGTTCGGTGAGCCAGCAACTGGCCAACGCCCATACGGTACTCACCGATACGGGCCATCAGAACAGCGCAAGTCGTTTCAGCTTCGAGGGTTCGCGCCTGAGCACAACTGTCGATCTGAACACGAGCAGTGCCCGCAGCATCACCCTCGAACTGCCCAGCCAATTGCCCGATGGCAGCGCACCGCAGCGCGTCACCCTGGCCAACGGCTTTCCGTTGCCGAGTTGGGCATCGTTCGATGCACGCAGCGGAGAGCTGCGCATTGATCGTGAGCGCCTAAAGCGCGATGGCGTGCTGCGTCTGACCCTGATCAGCCGCGATGGCGAGGGCCGCGAACAGCGTACGCCAATGGAAATTCGTGCCGAGGGCGCATCACCGCAAAAGGCCGTTGAAGCGCTGCAGCAATCCGCTCCCGTAGCCGAGTCGCTGCCAGAGCGCATGCGCCAGGACACCTCCAACGCCTTGCTCAGCGACGCGCTCGAGCTGCTCGACCAATTGAGCGATCTGGCTGGGGAGCCGGTCGCTGTCACCACACGCCACATCGCCTGAAAACTGCCAAGGATCATCGATCAATGAACCGCAAAACCTTCGACCGTTCCACCCTGCGTCTAGCCATCGCCTGCGCCGCATTGGGACTGAGTGCCTGCGCCGTCACCCCGCAAGTGCTGACACCCGAGCAGCAACTGGCCGACGCCCAGACAGACCGCAGCGCCATGTTCGACAATCAGGAGCCGGTGACGCGCGCCATCAGCCTGGACGAAGCCATGGCCCGTGCCGTGAAGTACAACCTGCAACAGCGCCTGGGCCTTATGCAGAGAGCCCTGGAAGACAACAGCCTGAGCGTCGCCAACCTCAGCCTGCTGCCACAACTGGCAGCCAGCGCAGGCTGGAAGGGGCGCGACAATATCGCCGGGTCATCCAGCGAATCGGTCACCACCGGGCGGCAATCCCTGGAGCCGTCGACCAGCAGCGACCGCTCCAGCCGCGACGCCAACCTGCGCTTGTCGTGGAACGTACTCGACTTCGGGGTCAGCTACTTCAGCGCCAAGGCCCAGGCCAACAAGGTGCTGGCCGCTGAAGAGGCGCGCCGCAAGGTGGTCGCCGATATCGTTCAGCAGGTACGTGACGCCTATTGGCAAGCCACCAGCGCCGAGCGCCTGCAGCCGGAAGTGCAACGCGCGCTGAGTGACGCCCGCGGCGCCCTGGAGCATGCCCGGCAGACCGAACGCCAGCGCCTCGTTGCACCACTGGAATCGCTGCGCTACCAGAGGAGCCTGCTGGAAATGATCCGCCAGCTCGAAGTGGTGGAAGGTGAACTGGCGGTGTCCAAGGCGCGCCTGGCCAGCCTGATGAACCTGCCGCCGGCGACGGCTTTCAGCCTGTTACTGCCAGACGACTCCAGCTACGCCCAACCGACCCTAGCCTACAACCTGGCGGATCTTGAAGTGACCGCCATGACCCAGCGCCCGGAGATCCGCAGCGAGAGCTATCAGGCACGCAATGCCGTACTGGAAACCCGAGCCGCGATGCTCAAGTTGCTGCCGGGAGCCAACCTGTTCGTCGGCGCCAATTACGACAGCAACAGTTATCTGGTCAACGACAACTGGGCCGATGCCGGCATGCAGGTGAGCTGGAACCTGTTCAACGTCCTGGCTTACCCGGCCATCAAGAAAACCGGCGAAACCCGCCTGCAGGTCGCCGAGCTGCGCCGCCAGGCCATGCGCATGGCGGTGCTTACCCAGGTCAACGTGGCCTGGCGCGAGTACGAGCGTTCCAGCCAGGTGTTCGCCCGCTCCAACGAACTGCAGCAGGTGCAACGCGGCATTTTCCGGCAGAGCGAAAGCGCATTCTCCAGCCAGGCGCAGAGCCGTCTGGAGCGCGTACGCACGGCCACCGAAACGGTACTGGCGACCCGCACCCGCGACCGCGCCTTCGCCGAACTGCAGGTCGCTCACGGCGCCGTTTACCAGGCCGCCGGTCTCGATCCACTGCCTGAACGTATCGCTGGCAGCAGCGTCGATGAGCTGACCCGCGCCATCGCAGGCAACTCCATGCGCCTCAACCAGGGCCAGGGCGCCGTGCCGGCCGGCATCGCCGCCGCGCAGCAGGTTCCTTACGGTACCTCCACGCCGCTGGTGACGGCTGCGGCACCGAGCGCGCCACTGGTCGCCCAGCGTGCCCAACCACCCGCCAAGACCCTGCGCCTGGATATGTGGGAAAGCCTCGGCTCGTTGCGGGGCGCCGAACTGGTTCCTGTGGAGCAGGCCAATGCTCGCTGACCAGCCGCTTGCAACGGAGCGTTTCTGGCCCGGCGTGCTGGCGATCCTGATCGCCACGGCAGCCAACCTCGCCCATGCCGATGAGGCGAGCAACGAGCTGCGTGTGCAGCTCAGTCCGATCCGCCAGACGGTGCTGTCCAGCGAGCTCAGCGGCAAGCTCATCGAGTTGGCAGTCAAGGAAGGCGATCGCTTCAAGGAAGGTCAGCGCCTGGCCGCCTTCGACTGTTCGGTGCAGCGCGCGCAACTCAACCGCAGTGAAGCGGTGCAGCGTGGTGCGCAGAAGAAGCTCGACGTCGCTAAGCGCCTCGATGCCCTGGAATCCATCAGCCAGGCCGAGGTTGCCCAGGCCCAGGCCGACATGGCCGTGGCCCAGGCGGAAAGCGGCGTGGGCCGCGCCATGCTGAAACGCTGCAACCTGGATGCACCCTTTACCGGGCGCGTTTCGCAGCGCATGGCGCAGCGCTTCCAGCACGTCGCCGAAGGCACCGAGTTACTGGCAATCTACGACGACAGTGCCTACCAACTGGAGCTGATCGCCCCCTCGGCCTGGATGTCCTGGCTCAAGCCCGGCGTCGAGTTCGAAGTGCAATTGGACGAAACAGGGCAACGCTATCCTGCTCAGATCGAACGCCTCGGCGCGGCCATCGACCCACTCAGCCAATCGCTCAAGGTGTTCGCGCGCATCACTAGCGACATCGCAGGGCTGCTCCCGGGAATGAGCGGTGTCGCGCTGTTGCAACCGCCGGCAGATGGTTCATGAACGCCAGTGTCACCACCCTGCCCGACAAACGCGCCGAGCGCATGGCGCTGTTGCTGCAACTTGAGCGTCGCGCCCGCGCCCAAAGCGACGTGGCCGGCCTCGGCTTCCTGATGGTCAACGATACGCGCCAGCTACTCGACTATCAGGAAGCCTTTCTGTGGGATGCCGACGAAGCGCGTATCAGCGCCTGCTCCGGGCTCGCCCAGGTAGAGGCCAATGCTCCCCTGATGCTGTTTCTCGGCCGCCTCTGTTCGGGCTGGGATAGCCAGCCCTGGACAGCCGAGTTGCGTGATCTGAGCGCCACCGATGCCCCCGCCGCTCTGCAGGCCGAATGGTCGGAGGACCTGGCGCCCAACCTGTTGCGCCTGCCCCTGAAAGACCGCGACGGCCAGGTGCTCGGCAGCCTGCTGCTGAGCCGCGAACCCGCGCTGGCACGTCCGGAACGGGCGCTGCTGGAACTGCTGCAGGACGCCTACGGGCATGCCTGGGCCAGCCTCATGGGCGGCAAGAAACGTGCGCTGCTCAGCCGGCTGCGCACGCGACCACGGCGGATCGCGCTGGTCGCTTGCGCGCTGGCGCTGGTGATCGCCCTGCTACCGGTGCATCAGACGGTACTGGCACCTGCCGAAATCATGCCGCGCAACCCGGCGGTGCTGCGTGCCCCGCTACAGGCGGTGGTCGAGCGCATTCTGGTGCAACCCAATCAGGTGGTGAAAAGCGGAGAAGCGTTGGTGCAGCTGGACAAGCGCGAGCTGGAAAGCCGCCTGGAGTCGTCCCGGCAAACCTTCGCGGCTGCCGACGCCCAGTTGCGCCAGACTCGCCAGCAAGCGCTGTTCGACGAGCGTGCCAAGGCCGCCCTGGCCGAACTGATCACCCGTCGAGACCAGGCCCGCGCCGAGCTGGCCTTCGTTGAAGACAACCTGCAGCGCAGCCTGATCCTCGCTCCCCGTGACGGCGTGGCGATATTCGACGATCCCAGTGACTGGATCGGTCGGCCGGTCACTCTTGGCGAGCGCATCATGCAGGTCGCCGATCCCCACGACGCGCGCCTGGAAATCCAGCTGCCGGTGGCTGATGCCATTGCCCTGGAGCCAGGTGCCAAGGTGCTGCTGTTTCTCAACAGCCAACCGGGAAGCCCCCTCCCCGCCAGCCTCGAGCGCTATGGCTATCGTGCCTCTCCGAGTACGGACAGTGGCATGGCTTACCGCCTGCAAGCGGGTTTCAGCGAGGCCGACCCGCGCCTACGCGTCGGCCTCAAGGGCACGGCCAAGCTGTATGGCGAACGTACCTTGCTGATTCACTACCTGCTGCGTCGTCCCCTGGCCGCGCTGCGCGTCCACCTGGGCTGGTAGATGAACGCACCGCTCGCTCTGCCCACCCCGAATCGGGCACCACGCCTGCCCGATCTGCGCCGTACCCTGCGTCTGCATCCGGGCCCTCGCTCGCGAGACGGCGCGCCAAGCTGGACGCTCGAAGACTCTGCCCGCGGGCGTTTCTACCGGATCGGCTGGGCCGAAGCAGAAATCCTCGCCCGCTGGCAGATGGGCAGTGCCCAGGCAATCGCCGAAGCGGTCAGCAGGGAAACTACCCTGGCCCTGAACAGTGAGGACGTCGACGCTTTCAGCCAGTTTCTGCGCAGCATGCAACTGGTCGAAGTCAGCGGGGACGCCGCCCTGGACGATCTGCGCAAACGTGGTGAAGCGGGCAAGAGCAGTAGCTGGAGCGCCTGGTTGCTGAGCAACTACCTGTCGATCCGCATTCCGTTGCTTCGTCCGGATCGGCTCCTGTCGCGGAGCTATCACTATGTTGTCCCGTTGTTCAGCCGCAGCTTCGCACTCGCCACGCTCACCGCAGCGGTGCTTGGCCTGTATATGGCGGCGCGCCAGTGGGACAGTTTCATCCACACCTTCCTGCATTTCTTCAGCATTGAAGGCGCACTGCTGGCAGCCGTAACGCTGAGCCTGACCAAGGTGCTCCACGAGTTCGGACATGCCTACACCTGCAAACGCTATGGCTGCCGAGTGCCTACCATGGGCGTAGCCTTTCTGGTCATGTGGCCCGTGCTCTACACCGACGCCAGCGGTGCCTGGCGGCTCACCTCACGACGACAACGGATGGCCATCGGCGCTGCCGGAATGGGCGTGGAGCTGTGCCTGGCCGCCTGGGCGACACTGGCCTGGAGCTTTCTACCGGATGGCATGCTGCGTAGCGCGGCATTCATGCTGGCCAGCACCACCTGGATACTCACCCTCGCGGTGAATCTCAATCCGCTGATGCGCTTCGACGGCTACTTTCTGTTCTCCGACCTGCTCGACGTTCCCAACCTGCAAGAGCGCGCCTTCGCCCTCGCCCGCTGGCGCATGCGCGAAACGCTGTTCGGCTTCGGCGATACACCTCCCGAACACTTTGCACCGGCGCTGCGGCGCGTGCTGCTGGGCTACGCATTCGCCACCTGGGTGTACCGCTTCTTCCTGTTTCTCGGCATCGCCCTGCTGGTCTATCACTTCGCCTTCAAGCTGCTCGGCATGCTGCTGTTCATCGTCGAGATTGTGCATTTCATTCTCCGCCCGATCATTGGCGAGCTGCGCCACTGGCACCAACGCCGCAAGGACTACCGCATGAACCGCAACACCCTGATCTGCGCCAGCGTGTTGCTGGTCGCACTGTTTCTGCTGGCCTGGCCGTGGCGCAGCCGGATGGAGGCGCCAGCCCTGTTACGCGCGCAGCAACAGGCGATTCTGCTAACCCCGGTGGGCGCCAGGCTGGAGCGTATAGAGCTGCGGCCGGGCGAACCCGTACGTGCCGGGCAAACGCTGTTCCGCCTGCACTCGGCGCAGCTGCAGCACGACCTCCTAAGCCTCGAGCGGGAAATTGAGCAACTGCGCCAGCAAAGCAGCCTGCAGGTTCGCTCCAGTGAAGGATCCGCCCGCCAGTCGATCGCACAGGAGGAATTACAGGTGGCGCTTGAGCGGCGCCTTGCCCTGCAGGAGCGAATGGCGCAGCTGCAGGTCAAGGCACCATTCAATGGTGTGCTGGTCGATAGCGCCGCTCCGCTGGCCGAAGGTGAATGGCTTCCGGCCGGCGAATGGCTGGGCACGGTCGCCAATACTGGCAGCGAAAGGGTCGAAGCATTCATCGGCGAGGCGGATCGCGAGCGCCTGCAGGTCGGAGCTCAGGCCTGGTTCCTGCCGGAAGACCCGGGTCGCCCGCGCCGCCTTCTGCAGGTCGAGGACATTGGCCAGACGGCAGTACGTCAGCTCACCTCTGCCCCGGAACTGGCGTCGGTTTATCAGGGTGCGCTGGCGGCGCAACTCGATGAACAGCGTGTACCGATTCCCGAACAGGCGCTGTATCGCGTGCAACTGCGCCCCCTAGACAGCCACAGCGAAGCGATGCCGATCACCCTGCGTGGCAATGCCTCGATCAGTGGTGATGCCCGCAGCCCGCTGATGCAGGCGTGGCGTCGCGTGCTGACTATTCTGATACGCGAATCGGCGTTTTGAATGGTTAAGTGTTCTTAATGATCCGCAGATTGCCCTGCCCCCGGGTTCTCGCCATCATCGACCTCATCGAGAATCTTGCACCGGAAGCCCAACGATGACAGCCATCGCCCACCCCACCGCGCAACTGCCGCTGACCAAACGCCTGAAAGCCGGCACCAGCCGCGACCATGACAGCGTCGACACACTGGTCATGCAGGCCCGTCCGTTCGAGAGCCTGCTGCGCTATGGCCATTTCCTGCGCCTGCAGCATCGCTTTCATGGCTCCATCGATGCGCTTTACGACGATATCGAACTCAATCGCTTGCTGCCGGGTCTGAGTGAGTTGCCGCGTTTCGAAGCGGTGTGCGCGGATCTGGCCGACCTGGATCTGGTGGTGCCACCTGCCCCTCCAGCCGTGGCTCCCACCAGCACGCATGCGGCTCTGGGCTGGCTGTACTGCAGTGAAGGCTCGAACCTGGGCGCCGCCTTTCTGTTTAAGGAAACCCAGCAGATCGGCCTCGATGCCGAGAACGGTGCCCGCCACCTGGCAGCACACCCGGATGGTCGCGGCCTGCACTGGCGCCAGTTCGTCGCCCTGCTCGATGGCCTGGAGTTGAGCGAATCACAGCGCGAGGAAGCAGTGAGTGGCGCCGTCGCGGCTTTTGATTGTTATAGATTTACCTTGCTTAAAATCTTTAGCGAAATATAGGTTGAGATATTGAAATGTACTCGCCCTGCTCATTCGAGGTCGCTCGAGCGAAGCGGGTATAACAAAAGGCTTACACAACTTTGTGTAAGGTGGCTCTGGTGGCAACCCAAGCAGCGCCTTAATCTATTCTCACCCTGCAGCACAGGACCTGCTCAGTACCATGGATGATTTGACCACAGCCAGGATGGTGAGTCGACAGATGTTGGCGTTGGTCAGTAAAGGCCCGCTTCGGCGGGTTTTTTATTCCCTGAAGTATAGTGCGGCAGTCAGCCCCCCCATTTTGCCCACCTTAAAGGCGTCGCTCCCCTCCTGCTTCCAAAGCTTCACTAGAGAAGATCCAACGCGACGGAAAGCTTTATTGAGCCTACGTATCGTAGATAGTTGTCGAGTCGATCTCTGAAGCTACTGAATCTTGTAGGTGAATGTATTCTTCACGCTCGCCACAGCGACCGCTTAGCCATTTACCACCCATGGCTTGTAGCGAAACGTCTTCGCCGCGGCTAACGAAGGTTTGATGAACAGGGGATGGCCGTCGCCCACCAACTGAGGATCATCCACCAGGCCCTAAGCATTCACTCGGTAAGCAACGGTACACTCCCCTTCGATCTTGCGATCCAGAGCGCGCGGGGGATATTCCGGAGCATCTTTAACGATCGGCAGGTACTGTCGGTTGGCAGCAGCCGCTGCTTCGGCACGCGCCTTGGCGGCCGGGCTTGCCTGCCGATAGCTTTCCGCCTGCCGAGCCTGGGCGAGTTGCTGTTTCTGCAGGCGCGCCTGACGCTCCTCCTCTCGCACAACCTGCTCTTGGCGCAGGGCTTCTTGAAGGCGTTGCTGCTGGCGATCACGTTCGATGCGCTGCTGCTTTTCCTGCTGTTCCTGTTGCACGCGCTTGAGCGCCAGATCCGTCTTCTGCACCTGAGGCTTCTTGATCGCCAGTTCCGGCATCGGAGCCGGTTCTGGCGCCGCCACTGTCGGCATGAGCGCAGCGGCTGGCGGCGGCGGTGGATGCACTGCGGGCGCTGGCAGCGAGACTAACTGAATGGTGATCAGACCATAAACCACACGCGGCGTCGGTGCGTTGTGCGACAGGTTGAGTAACACAAACGCCAGACCGATATGCGACACCACCACCCCCAACGCGAAACTGTGCTCGCGCCAGGCAGGCCAGGAGTAACGCGGCTTGTGAAGTTCCAGGGTGAGGGCGTTCATCTTAGTGTGCCTCAGTAATCAGGCCAAGACGGCTGACGCCGCCGCGCTGCAATTCGGCGATACCGGCAACCACGGCGACATATTAGGCATTCTGGTCGGCGCGGATATACACCTGGGTCTCCGGGTTTTCGGCAACGATGCCAGCGATCTTCGCGCCCATCCGCGCCTTGTCAACTGCACTGTCGGTTTGCAGCTCAGTGTCCAGCTGGCTGCCAGAGTTCCAGTAGTAGCTGCCGTCATGGCGCGAGCCTTCTGGAAGTCGTGGCCCTAGGCGCCGACAGCAATAGGCTGCGGCGGCGCAGCCGTGTTAGTCGGCTCGACCAGGGGGGACAGTTGGCTGTAAACGTCACGCTGGATTCGGTCCTGATGGTGTCGAGCAGCGACGGCCGCCTTGCTGGGGTCAGCGGCTTCGACGATCAGCGCTTCGGTTGCCAGCACGTCGACCATCTTGCCGTCCGGCGACAGGACCAAACGATTGTTGCCTTTCAGCCAGGTGATGTAACTCGGCGTCCTGCCGATGCGAGCCGCGAAAGCGCTTATAAAAAGAAACAGTGGATCCGTCATAAGCCCTCCTTTTCAACGGCTTTTCAATGGAAACCTTTCAATTTCAATGGATTGAATTTCAGTAAGCTGGCAGTCCACCCGCTAACGCTTTCCCGCGGGTTTCATGCCCCGTGTCCCTCGAATACCGCCAGGGTCCCCGGCGTTCACCCTCCAAGAATGGAAAGGTCGACTTAGCTAATTTCAAGTGTCTCGAAAGGCCCTCCTTCAACCTCTCCGGAGGAAATGCAAACTTTGAACGGGGACCAATAGTCTTCCAAGTACCATCCCTCCCCCGTAATGACCCCATCTGCGAGAGAAACTTGGATATCCCTAATCCCATCTAAAGACAAACGCTCAGTGCACCAGACCTCAGTCTCTCCTTTGAAAAGCCTAAGCCACAGCCCATTTGAAACGAGGGTGCTACCAAGCTCCGGGATGCTGATCAAATTCTCAATGTCGCCACCGAAGTGCTTCAAGAGCAGTCCGTTACGAACGTCCACGATGTAACCCTGACCACCGGCAACTACGATCACATGAAAAGTTGATTCCACTTCCAACACACAGTTGAAGCGACAAAACCCGGGTTGAAAGTTGCCTACCCAAGAAGGCATCCCTTCCGGTGAGAACCTGATAACTATCCCCTCACTATGTTCCCCCTGGCCGGTTGCGCTGAACTGTAGAGGAGGACGGCCTTCACCCGGCAGGCCAGCAAGAATTTGATGTCGCGGTGAATCAGTCATAAATTTGCCTGCTTCGAAGTCCATCTCAGTCGAATCATGACACTACCCGCGTTTCCGTTCTAGGAGGCATGGTCTTCCAGGGGCGCTGCGCAGATGTGTCGAATTGCAGCAGGTTATGGTTATGGATCGAGTCATTTCGCTGCACCGCTATCCGTAGGTCGGATATCGCACACGCCCAGCCGCTTCGCGGCCCAGCGCTCATACAGCCCAATGGCGACGTCGGCGCCGGCCATCGCAGTGAGGCAACCTATGCTCCCCGCCGCCAGGACCGACATACCCGACCCGTGCAGCAACATCATGGTGGAGAGCCCGCAGACCACACAGGCCCCGGATCGAAGGAGCAAGCGGCGAATCAAGGACCAGCCACTTACCCCCGCTTTATCGGCTCGCCATGCCTCTCCGGATATGCCGCCGACCAGGGACAGCACGATCACCATCCAGATCGGCATATCAATAAGCGCTTGCTGCTCGTTCGTCATCACTCTCTCCAATGCAAAAACCCGGCTCAAAGGCCGGGTTTCTTGATATCGTCGGTTGTTCAACTTCAGGTTAAACAGGGTGCTTCATGGATGCTTCAGGGATAGTTGCCAACTTGCTTACAACCATAATCGGAGGAGCTTTTGTCACCTGGTTATTTGCACCTACCGATGTCACTGGGCGGGCAATGCACCGGTTGAAAATCATGGGAAGCATTTTGTATCGAACATTAGGATTGCTAGGTTCTTGTGTGATGCTCGTTAGCTCCGCGCATAGCTTTTTCAAGTTCGCTTACTCTGAGTCCCCAATCGAGAGGATGGAGGTAATAGGACTATTCGCTTACGCGCTTAACTTTTTCGTGTACCTGATAGTCATCACCGTGATCCTGGTATGGATCACCAGGGGCAAACAATCGCCTAACAAGTCCACTTAATGTTCGGTCGCACCTATCGAAGATGGGTACTTTTTACAGGTGGATTTTACTGGCAGCAAGCGGGTTTTAATGCCATGGCGCAATACGGGTGCAATACAGGTATGACGCAGGTACAACGCATTCAATCGGCTATCGCTTCTGGTGCCCTGTCTTGCCTGTCCCACTATTCTGGATTGAAGTAGGACAGCTACAGGTCCCTGAATTCGGGGCTCTGCCCTACTGTCCTACCTTTTTTACTTTTCTTTTGTGTATATAAATAAAGCTAAAAGCACGCGTGCGCGCCATGGGCGCGACTACGTCCCCGCTATGCTCATGTGTGCGTGGGGCGGGTGAAGGCTGGACAGTAGGACAGCCCAGCAACGGCGCGGCCTGGACCTGTCCAACTGCGCTAAATGCGAGCCGGACAAGGTGGGACAGTAGGACAGTGGCACACGGAGTGACGCCGAGGGTCATGCAGCTTTCCCCATCAGCATCCCCTGGATGAACACATGCGCGTCATGCAACCGCATGTAATAGGTCCTCGAACTGCAGGCGCAGTGCAACAGCTTCTGCGAGAGGAAGCTTTCGTGGTTGCAGTAGTGCTCCCATACGACCAGGGCAAGACGAGGCGGCAGGTGTTTCCTGACGATCAGCTCTATGTCGGCCGATTCATCCAGCAGCACCCGACTACCCCGCGTGCCGCGTATCAACTCACCTTTGCACTCCATCAGCATGGCGATGATGTTGCCGCCACTTGGCCCGCCAGCACCGTCTGGCACAGGCGAATGCAGATCCTGCGCCCACAGTTTGAGCATCTCATCGATTCGCTTAATCAAAGCAAGGCTCCTCGATCACCGCCTGCTGCAACGCAGACACACGCCCCCAACCCGCAGGCTTTTCATAGGCCCATGGCCGCACACCGCTTTTTGGCAGAGCAGGCATACGCCGCTTGCGCCAGCCCAGCCGGTGCATGATCGCCCCGACCCGCATCTGCTCGGGCTTGCCCCAATGGCCGAAGTCCAGCTTCAGCGCCTGGGTCAGGATCTCGTTGCCGGTGGCGGTTTCGCCGATCTGCGACTCTTCCATCCAAGCCAGGATCGGCCCTTCCCATTCATCCACCACAAAGCGCTCGTCTTGAGCCTCGGCGAACATCTTGGATTCGTCCTTATTCACCCACCAGATATCGCCCGCTTCAAAGCAGAACAGCGCCTCAGCCCATAGCTGATCGCGGATCTCGCGCAGTTGCTCCAGATCGACCTTGTTGCAGAACACCGGCCAGTAGCGACGGTTGCCCGTGGCGTCCTTGAGGTATTCCTCTTGGTTGGTGGTGAATCGCCCCGGGTTTCGTAGACACCTCCATGCCTTAAACTGAGGCCAATCAGGAGGTGCCATGAGCAACCCACGTTATCCCGAAGAATTCAAAATCCAAGCGGTCAATCAAGTGACCGAAAAG
>Ga0308159_1000699_pt1 | contig 67040 bp, 56 predicted proteins | sample PhyCR1_FD_201040 | JGI IMG/M metagenome (GOLD analysis project Ga0308159, IMG submission 201040) | Phyllosphere microbial communities from UC Gill Tract Community Farm, Albany, California, United States - DLSLC.R1 | ecosystem: Host-associated > Plants > Phyllosphere > Unclassified | place: USA...
TGATTGAATAAATGGATATCAGCGTAAAGCGCAAAGAAGCGGTTGAGCATTTCCCCGAACAGGTGAATATCACCTTCACCGGTAAAACCATTGCCATCGAGCGTCACTTCAATATCAATTCCGCGCAATAAAAAACCTTTCTCAAAACGTTGGATCTGATGATGTTGCACCTGCTGAATGGCGTCCAGGCGGCGGTTGTTCAGTTCATCGCTCTGCCAGTTATAGAGCTCAAGCGTCCCGCGTAACACGTCTGCATTGCTCATCAGATTAAGATAACTGGAGCCAAGATGACTGAGCACGCGCCACTGGAAGTGATCTTCTGCCGGAGGATAAGAAGGCAGCGTCGGCTTGCTGAGATTTCGGACTTTCAGCGAAGTCTGTAATACGGCCTCACAGCGATCAAGTAAGGTGCTTTGTAACGCTTTGCGTGGTAACTGACCGTTGGTGCCGGTAATTTTCAGGGAGACGGGCTCGCGGGTGAATTCGCGATCCACTTCCCATTGCTGACCGCCAAGGATCAGCCACGTATCATGCAGCCCGGTCACACCGCGTTTAACTCGGGTGTGAAAATAACGCTCCGGCGCATGGCGTCTCTGCATCCCGCCGCGGTGACGGAAGCTGGTGAAGGGCACGTAAGTTGCATCCGACGTGCGTTGCGAGCCTGTAACAGAATCGACCGAATAAATTTCGGTATGACCGTCCTGTAAACGGCGCGGACGCAGCAGGTACTCATTCTCCAGTCCGTTAATAAGCAGCGGATCTGCTTCCAGCGTGAAAAGGTTGATCACCGGCACACAATGCAGCGCCATGGCTTCATCGGTAACAGGCAGATCACTTTGCCACTGGCTGTTGAATACGACTTCCAGGTCAAAGAATGCGATGCCTGCGGGCAAGGTTACTGATTCCAGCCCGTTAAGATGCACGAACATGAATTTTTCGCGGAAAGTGAAATACTCCAGCAGCAACTGATAGCCACTGAACGCACTTTCGCCTTTTGGCCACAGCAAATCTTCATCTGCAAATCCGCCCGGCGAGAACCAGCCATCCAGTTTGATGCGGTCAGCCTGATTGGGAAGGCGGATATACAGCGCCGCCTGACGGCGGGTAAGGGCCAGATGCAGCGCACTGCTGACCGGGGCTTCGCCTGCGAGATAAAAACACAGACGACGCAAATCGACCTGTGACCAGTCAGTCTGCGTGCTGCATGAGAGACGCAGGCGCAATACTGAACGTCCGTCCGGCTCAGTCGCCATTACCACTTTCGAAACGGCCAGCGGATTAAGCGTCATATCACGCGTGGTGCGGTACTGGCAGACAGTATTTTTAGGGCCGACAGGGCGGGAATGGATTTCCATTCCCGCGGGCACAGTTTCTGCCATTTTCATCGACGGCACGTCGGGGCTCAGCGACACAATGGAAAGTGAAGGAATGGTGCGCAGATAGTGTGGCCATAACATGCTCACCAGCCCTTCGGTGAATTCCGGCAGGTCGTCGTCAATTTTCTCACGCAGTCTTCCCATTGAGAAGGCAAAGCCTTCGAACAGGCGCTCAACGTAAGGGTCAGGCGTGCCGGGTTTATCGAGATCAAGCATCGCGGCGCGATCGGGATGAGTTTGTGCAAACTCTTTCGCCGCATCACGCAGATAGCGCAACTCGGCATCGTAATAACGCAGGGTTTGGTCTTTCATTTAAATAAAAATCCTTGAGTAATTTATTTTTCACATCAGAAGGTTGTTTTATTTTTACTCATGCCCATCAGGTTTTTAATTAACCAATGTCATTAAATTAGATTTTTAAATGCACTGTTAAAACTCAGGCTGTGTAATTACATGATGTGTCAACCGCTGAATTAGTAACTCTGATGTTTACTTCATGCTAATCAACAAGATATTGAGGGTAAATACTTACTCCCTAATGCACAGGACTTGCGAGGGTTTATTTCGTAATCACACATAAAATATGTGTTGCTTAAGAAAATTCAAACGACATCCAGGGCCTTTAATTGTCAGATCCATTACTCCATTTAATAACACCTTCTATGTCTGACATGTCATTATAGAAAGGTTCATTTTTATTATTTTTAAAAATTTGAATAATGTCATTAGTGAGCGTGTCAGAGGTTTTCTTCATGCAGTAGAATTTAGAATTGTCAGCATTGTCGCTTAAAATGTAATGGCAGTTGTATTTTTTGATGTCTGTAGTGAAGCGCAGGGTGACATTCTCAAAAATTATGCTGCACTGAGGGTTTTCTCTCACCAGCGGCTGCAATAATTGCTGGAAAGATGCAGAATAGAGTAGTCCATAGTATCCATTATTCGTATTGCTGATTTTATTAAGATATAACGTGATGGCGCTATCATCTTGAATGCCGTGACTGGATTTTACACGTTGATATTCCCCTTGCATTTTACTGCATGGGGTGGGTTCATTTGCTAAGGCAAAAAATGAAATTGAACTCAGTAGAAAAATGATTTTTTTCAGCACGTGATTTCCTTATTTTAAAAAACTTCGCATTAACCCTACCCACCTCTAATAATATTCTTTGGGGTGAGGAATTATGACATATAAAATCTCTGACTGACATAAGGATGGGTAAAGTGTGGTTATTTTGGTGCAATGCGCCGGCGGAAAGTAGATGTCAGACATTTATTAATGCCATATTTATTTTATTTAAACTCATCACCAACTGCCGTAGGGATATTTTTTATCTTTAATGAACTCATTAATATCGTCATCGTACCCATAGTTAAAATCACTGTTAGTTACCCCTGCGCACATATCTAAATCCTTCCCTGAAACAGTGGTTATTTGGGTGCTCGTCTGGAGTACGTCAGGGTCTCCATTGTTCTTTAGCCAAACTCTGACTTTTCCCTCCGGTGCCAGGCCAATCACCATATACCGGAAGTAATAAGTCTCCTTCGGATTTGACCAGTCAGGCTCTGAACTCACCATTTTATGTTGTGTGTCCAAAGAGAAATATAAGGTGGTTTCATACACTTTTTTGTCAATAATAGAGTCCCAGCAAAACTTAATCATCTGCGGTGGAGATTTTGCCTTATTAAAAGGTGAAGATCCCAGACCATTGTGGGTATCCCATTTTCCAACGCTGTCGCCTTGTGGCTGATCAATAGTCCGGAAAACGTAACCGTAACCGTCGGTATCCAGCAACTTCACCAGAGTGACCTGAGCAGGCAGGGCCTTAGGGGTTGTGAATGTGAAATACCATTCATCCCAGGGCGCTTTAATAGTTCCGTGTTGTTCTTGCGCATTGCCACTGGTGCAACCCGCTAACAGAAGAAGAGATAGCAGACCTGTTATTGTTTTCATGCTCGTTCTCCCTGCATATATTTATCTCCTTAAAACTCATCACCAGCTGCCGTAGGGATATTTCTTATCTTTTATGAATTCTTTAATGTCGTCATCGTACCCATAGCTAAAGTCACTGTTAGTTACCCCAGCGCACATATCCAAATCCTTGCCTGAAACAGTGGTTATTTGGGTGCTGGTCAGTAAAAAATTAGGATTGCCATTATTTTGTAGCCAAACTCTGACTTTTCCTTCTGGTGCCAGGCCAATCACCATATATCTGAAGTAATAAGTCTCCTTCGGATTTGACCAGTCAGGCTCTGAACTCATCATTTTATGTTGTGTATCCCGAGAGAAAAATAAAGTGGTTTCGTACACTTTTTTGTCAATAATAGAGTCCCAGCAAAACTTAATCATTTTTGGGGGGGATTTTGCCTTATTAAAAGGGGAGTATCCTTTTCCAATATATTGACTCCATGTGCCGACACTTTTCCCTTGTGGCTGATCGATAGTCTGGAAAACGTAACCGTAACCCTCGGTATCCAGCAACTTCACCAGGGTGACCTGAGCAGGCAGGGCCTTAGGGGTTGAGAATGTGAAATACCATTCATCCCAGGGCGCTTTAATGCTGCTGTGTTTTTCCTGTGCTTTACTGCTGTTGCAGCCCGCTAACAGAAGAAGCGATAGGAGAATTGTTATTGTTTTCATGCCTTTGTTCCTTGCATATACTTATCTCCTTGAAATTCATCACCAACTGCCGTAGGGATATTTTTTATCTTTAATGAACTCAGGTGTTTCACCATAGTAGACATACCCATCCGGGTGCTTTGTTACATTCTTACACATTGCTAACTCTTTACCTGAAACAGTGGTTATTTTTGTGCTGGTCAGTAATAAATTAGGATTACCATTATTTTGTAGCCAAACTCGGACCTTTCCTTCTGGTGCGAGACCAATCGCCATATATCGGAAGTAATAAGTTTCCTTCGGGTTTGCCCAGTCAGGCTCTGAACTCATCATTTTATGTTGTGTATCCCGAGAGAAAAATAAAGTGGTTTCGTACACTTTTTTGTCAATAATAGAGTCCCAGCAAAACTTAATCATTTGGGGCGGGGATTTTGCCTTATTAAAAGGAGAGTATCCTTTTCCAATATATTGACTCCATGTGCCGACACTTTTCCCTTGTGGCTGATCGATAGTCCGGAAAACGTAACCGTAACCGTCGGTATCCAGTAACTTCACCAGGGTGACCTGAGCAGGCAGGGCCTTAGGGGTTGAGAACGTGAAATACCATTCATCCCAGGGCGCTTTAATAGTTCCGTGTTGTTCTTGCGCATTGCCACTGGTGCAACCTGTTAACAGAAGAAGGGATAGGAGACTTGTTATTGTTTTCATGCCTTAGTTCCTTGCATATATTTATGTCCTTGAAACTCATCACCAGCTGCCGTAGGGATATTTCTTATCTTTTATGAATTCTTTAATGTCGTCATCGTACCCATAGCTAAAGTCACTGTTAGTTACCCCAGCGCACATATCCAAATCCTTGCCTGAAACAGTGGTTATTTGGGTGCTGGTCAGTAATAAATTAGGATTGCCATTATTTTGTAGCCAAACTCTAACTTTTCCCTCCGGTGCCAGGCCAATCACCATATATCTGAAGTAATAAGTCTCCTTCGGATTTGACCAGTCAGGCTCTGAACTCACCATTTTATGTTGTGTGTCCAAAGAGAAATATAAGGTGGTTTCATACACTTTTTTGTCAATAATAGAGTCCCAGCAAAACTTAATCATCTGCGGTGGATATTTTGCCTTATTAAAAGGTGAAGATCCCAGACCATTGTGGGTATCCCATTTTCCAACGCTGTCACCTTGTGGCTGATCGATAGTCCGGAAAACGTAACCGTAACCTTCGGTATCCAGCAACTTCACCAGGGTGACCTGAGCAGGCAGGGCCTTAGGGGTTGTGAATGTGAAATACCATTCATCCCAGGGTGGTGCTTGATTACCCACATGTTGTTCTTGTGCATTGCCACTGGTGCAACCTGTTAACAGAAAAAGGGATAGGAGACTTGTTATTGTTTTCATGCCTTAGTTCCTTGCATATTCCATACTGCACGTACCCAACCGGGATTAGGGCGGTTTACAAAACCGATAAGTTCTGCCGGTTTTACCGCGCCATAAATTGTCTTGACCTTATTGCCATCTAGCCAGACATTTTTAAACGTCACTGCGTTCCAGTTTGCAGAACAATGGATGTATTTCCCAACCAATTGCATTTCTTCCAAAGTGAAAGCAACAGGATCCCCTCCGATTATAATTGCTTTCCCCTGGTTAATAGCTTTAATGCACAGTGATTCAAGTTCTTCAGGCAACTTCATATCTGGGGAAGAGGGGTCAATAGCTTGGAAAATGATTCCAGCTGTTTGAGCAACATCTAGCATCACGCGCAAACTTACCTTTGACCAGTCGTTAGTGACAGTACGTTCCATTGTGACCGCTGCACCAACCCGCTTTTCCATCACACCCATACGATTTTTATTCGGATTGACCAAATAGTCATACCATGTTCCCAGTGTAATCTCCCCGGAAAGCATTATGGGACTCAGGTTTGGCAATGCACGCAGGTCAGGTATTTCCGCTGCGGAACTGCGATAAATATTCGTCATCTCTGCTGGAATGCTGTCCCTGACGGTTTCAAATTCAGGTTTGGTAAGAAAAAGATATTCCTTTTCCTGCGGGTTATAGCCCCCGCCAATATCCGAATGCACACCGGGTAAGGCCAGTTCTGGCCACGACTCTTTAATGCTGTTCAGGCTGAAGTTATATCGGCATTCATGCATTGCCGTTATCTGAAAGACTTTTTGTGCAATATCTTTCGGAAGCGCTAGCTCAATACCGGGGTTTACACCGCCATGCACATCAAACAGATTTGTTACTCCACCGACCGCGCAGACAGTATCAAACAGCCCCAGAAAGCGAACTTCTCCTGCAGGTTTGCCGTGCTGATTCCGGCCATCCAGCCCTTTCGTGATTGCTTCCTGTATCGCCGGATCGTTGTTTCTGACACGGTTTGCAAAGTGACGGGCAGCCGCAGCGCCACGGCTGAAGCCTAAGATATCAAACTGGATTTTTTCAATTGCGCAGAGGGAGTTATTATTTTTTCTAAGGAATAAATTTATTTCACTTGCTATCTGAGAAATCCCTTCATCCGTTTTATCAACAACCCCTTCGAACCACGCTCCTATGCCCATACCGACAAGGCTGTCTTGCTTATCTTTTTGGGTTCCGATTCCTTGAATATAAATTGCGCGTTGATAAAGCAATTGATCATTGGTTATTTCATCATCAACAATGTAAAGAGTATTCAACCAATGCACATTCGAATAATACCCAAGATAGCTCCCCGCACCGTTGCCGCTTTTACCTAATTTTTCAACACAGGACGCAGCATCTTCGGTTTTCATTCCCACATCCAGGCTGGTGCAGGTTTCCAGAAGACGTTTATCAGTATTAAACACATTATTACCAGTGCCATCGAAAAACATTCCGATGGTAAGCGTGATGCCGGGGACTTCTTTACGCTTACAAATCACGATTTTTTCTGAAACGTTTACGTCAGTTGTATGTTGCCCATCACTGACTTCCCATGTATTGCGTTGCGCCATTCTGTATATTCCTTGAATTAACAATCGTTCTACCTGGTGCCCAGAATTTCTATATTCATTTTTTCGGGCGCATTGGTGTAAACCTTCATGGTCTTGCCGTTTTCATCAGAAATACCTGTATAAATTGTGCCTTCAGCGGTGGTGATGCGGTATTCCGTTGAAGGAATGGTGTTTCCTTCTTCATCCTGTAAGGCGTAAACCGCACCGTAGCCTTTAGGGAACACCACTGGCGGGGTATTTAGGTTCGCCGGTCCCATCTTTTGCCAGTTGGCTGACTTAAACAGGATGTTTTGTGGATCGGCGATTTCGATATTGCCGTTGCTTAGTTTGATGTAGCCGCCGCCGCAGGTCAGGATCAGCTCTTTAGCTGCGGTGATCGTGACGGTGCTTTCTGTGCTGGTCACGGTGATGTCGTTTTTGGCCAGCGCCGATAATTCGTCACCCTGCGCCTGAATGTCAACTTTCCCTTTCCCGGCGAAGAGTTTCATCCCGGATTTTTGGGCAAACAGGCTGACGCTTTCACCCGCTGCGGCAGTAAAGGACTTGCCGCTGCTGATGTCGGTATTGCTGCCGGACATTACGCCGACGCTCTGACTGCCGGAGGCAACGCGTACCGCAGACGTGCTGACGATACCAATGCCCTGCGGCGCGGACATCAGAATGCCTGCCGCTTCCAGTTTTTTCAGTGATGTATTGAGCGCTTCCTGGCTGTCGGTATCGCCCGGCGTGGCTTTGGCAATTTCCGCCACCTTCGCCAGACTGCGTGCCAGCGTCAGCGCCTGTTCAAGCTGCGCAATGGCATCGTCCATCTCCAGCTGCTTACCACTGGCTGCCGGTTGCTCGTCGGCGCTGATGAATATGCCTTTTCCGGCCCGAATGGCGCCCCATTCATCGGTGCGCAGTTCAAAACCTTCACCGCGTAACGCACGGCTGGCATCCACGTTATGCCCGAGGTTGAGCTGCGTCTTGCTGCCGTATTCCGTACTGAGCTTGATATGTTCTTCGCTGCGTTTGTCTTCCATCCGCAGCTTATTGTTGGCCGGCGTGCGGATGACGTTACGGGTGTTGTTTTGCTCTGTGACGTGGTCAGTGTGGCGCGAATCATGCAGCGCGTGTGCGATATACGGCCTGTCCGGGTCACCGTCGTGGAAGGCAATCGCGACTTCCGTGCCCTGTATCAGCGGGAAGTGGATGCCGTACTCATCGCCTCCGTAAGGTTTGGCGAAGCGGACCGGCATGCTTTCCTGACCCTGCGCTTTATCATCCTGATCGGCATCGAATCTGACCCGGTACAGCCCCGACACATCCTGCCAGGCGTAAATATCATTGGCCTTGGCGCTGGTGACGCGCGCCATCAGGGTGCCGCTGACCACGGGACGCGGCAGCAGAGCAGGGCGCCAGCATAAAGTTTCACTGTAAGGTACTGCCATCAGCCGGACTTTCAGGGCATCTTTGCGGCTGCCGCTGAAGTGGGCGTGGATCAATACGACAGGGGATTGCAGCAATTCCGGCAGCGTTGAAGGGAATGCACTGTCGGTAATCGTCAGCACCTGCGCCGGTTGCAGCGTGGCATCGTTACTGAAAAAGGAAAGGGTCGTTTGCTGCGACAAAAAGCGTTCGTGGTCGAGGCGCGCCATAAAGTTGGCGGTTTCAGCCGCCGGATCGGTTTTGCCGCCGGTTTCCGGATGGCGCGGTTTATAGTGATACACCTCGCCGTAAGTGATGCCTTCGCCCGCGCCGCGCGTCATGTCTGCTCTTGCAGACTGTAAAACCTGCTGCGCTTGCCGATGGTTATAATCTTTGCTGGAGACGCCTGCTTGTACCACGCTGTGCTGAATATTCACTCCCCAGACAGAATCCGCACCGCTGTCGCTCATCCCGGACGGGCTGTTCAGCGGCAGGGTTTTACCGAACTGATAAGCGCTTTGCTTGTCGGCAAAATGGATGACTTCGGTCTGTGCATCGGGTTGCAGGGAGAAAAAATAAAAGATCCCCAGTTCTGAAAGCAGACGTTCAATAAAGGCCAGATCGCTTTCCTGATACTGGTTGATTTGTTCGCGTTTCGGGTAGGTCTGTTTCAGCGAAAACTCAAACTCCCATCCCTTCAGACCATGTTCGGTCAGCACCTGTTCAATCACGTCAGGGACAGATTTGTTCACAAAGAATCGGTGGGTACGAAACTGCTTTGCGAGCAGTGCCAGAAAGGGCTCGAGCGTAATCTGATATTGCACCTGGTCAGCGGAGCCTGAGATGCGGCGAAAATCCGTGATCACGCCGTGCACGACTTTTTGTTCTGACAGAGTTGCCAACGGGCCGGAGCTCATGGTGAACGTCGCCGGCTGGCGGAGAAGTTCGCCGGAATCGACATCTTTGGCCGTGCTGGTAAACGTCACGGTGTAGCGGTAAAGCTGGCTCATGGCCTCGCTGCCGGTGAAGCTTTCCACATCCAGTTCTGCCTGGCAGGACGGCACGCTCAGGCGGTAGCGGTTCAGGGTCGTTTTCGACAGCGACAGCAAGTCTTGTGCAATATCCATCATGCGGGTATTTCCTTATATTCCGTTAGCCACACAGCACCGCAGCGCGTGCAGGGTCAAGGGCGATGAGTCCGGCCAGCAGATATTCCATGTCACCGTGCAGGCGTGATTTATCGGTGTCTGCGCGGCTGGCTTTCATGCGCAGCAGTTTCAGGCGTCTGGCTTTCACTTCAAACAACAATTCTGGTTCCCACTGCGTGAGAGTGAGCGTCGAACCATTGTTGTCCAGTTCTCCCAGCAGATGCAGCGCCATGTCATTTTTGCCATATTGTTCGGCAACGCGCGCCATTAGCAGGCGTAAAAGCCATAGATGGCGCGGTGTGCGGGTGCCGGGACGGTTCTGAAGCCAGTTCAGCGCGGCTTCCACGCCGCCACTGTCAGCCTGAGCCAGCGCTTCCGGTTCCAGCTGCAGGATATCGTCATCACCCGCCGTTGTTGCTGATGCGGAAGGTTCATTGCCCCAGTTGCCGGAGGACGTCATCACCTGCTGGTTAATCCAGTTGAGCGTGACCTCATCGGCGAATGGTGTGCCATCATCAAATGCCAGCCCTTCAAGACCGGGTAAACGAGTGAGTAATCCGTTCAGATCCTGCTTAATGATGTCAGCCCAGGCTTCATAGGGGGCGCCTGCTTTGACAAGCGCCTGATGGATGTACCATTGCAGATCCAGCCAGAGATGATTCACCCCCAGAGCAAACAGACTGTCGGTTTGCTCCAGCAGCTCCAGCCAGCTTTGCTGCAGATAAAGTCGCTTGAGCAGGGCGCGGTGTTCGGGTTTCGGCGGCGACAAACGGGTACGTCCGTCGGCAGCCAGCGGAGGCAATTCATGCAGAGTATCAAGCCGGATGCTTTTAATCAGATGATGACCTGAGAGCCAGCCGGATGGCTGATCACGCAGGTATTTCGCCAGCAGTTTTGCCTGGTCGAGCAGGTCGCGTCCTGAAGTCACCGGTTTAAGTGTCGGGGACTCAGCAGACGTGTTTGACGTGTGCCCGGTTGATGTTGCGCTGCTGTTCTGCGGGATAACCGCATCAAAGCCACCGGACTGCGCAAGCCGGTTTTCCAGCGCACCATAAAGCACTCCAAACTGCGGACGAGTGGCGGGTTCCCAGGAATTTAATCCCTGTTCGATGAGCGACAGTGCACCGACGATGCGTGAAAAATCATTCTTGTCCACTTCAGGGAACAGCGACAGGCTGTCGAGGACACGTGAGGCTGCCAGCCACTCCAGCGCGGCTTTCCGGCTGGTAGACCGCAACGGATGCAGGGTTTCACCAAAGCGTGTAATTAACCCGGCCAGCAAAGAGAGGCCGTCGGCCAGACCGGTTTCTCCGTCACGATGCAAACGTGCCCAGATGTAATAGGTCGCAACGCGGACATCTTTGCAGTGTGAGACAAGCAGATTTTCAGCCAGCTCGCAGGTCAGGGACGTATCCGCACCGGACAGTTTGTTAACCTCTTCACGCATTTGCTGGAAGTTATCGTCATAGCCCGGATCTTCTCCGGCAGGCATGTCCGCCGTTACCGGCTGAAGCCAGTTATCCCAAAGTAAGGCTTGCTGTTGTGCCTGTTCCAGCAGAGAAGCAGGTTCAGCAGAACACGCGTTCTGCAGTGTGATTAATGTGGCCATTACGGCTCCTCAGCGATAGCGTCAGGATCAAAAGGTTTTTCTGCAGGCGCAAGCGATGCAGCCTGAACCTGGAAAATCTGCACGGGGAGGGTGAAATCACGCAATCTCAGTAAAGCCAGCGGTCCTTCACCGGCTTCGGTGCGCAGGGTGTAATTCAGCAACCGGTTGTCCGGCGCTTTCCAGGTGATATTAAAGCTGCTGCTCACACCCTGATACGGCGTAACTGACGCTTTATCGAGCAGGCGGATCAGCCCCCATGCGCCCGGCAGATCGGCAAACTGTCGTGTGCCTGCTTGAGTGCTGATCCAGCTCAGGCTGGCGCCCGGTGCTTCGGTATCATTCGGCCAGGTGAAACGTTTCCATGCAGGAAGCTGGTTGTAATAGCTGAGTTTCTGGCTGTCGATCACCAGGTCTGTTTGCATCACATCTTTAGCCGTGCCCGGACGCAGCTCAAAATGCATCCCCGCTTCGCCATTGGTGAAAACCACGTCCGAGAGGTAACTCAGGGTATCCATCGCTTTGAGGAATGCAGGGCTGAAGGTCAGACCCTGTGCATTAATACTGTCCGGCACCCAGTGGCTGCCTTCTTTATGTAAAACACCGTTCAGACGGGTTTGCAGGAAGCGTGCGATGCGACCGCTGTCACTGTTGAGGTAGCGGGCCATCAGCGGAAGTGATACTTCACTGCTGGTATTTTTTAACGGATAACGACCACCAAATGCGCTGTTCCAGTCATCAACAATCGCTGTCTGCCATTGTGCGTTCAGGCTCTCGGCTGCGGGAGCCAGTACCTGCTGCCATGCCTGCTCCATCGGTTGAACAAAAATTGTCTGCCCGAAGCCGCTCCATTCCTGACCCAGACTTGCCGCCACCAGACTGCCGTAATCGCGGGTTTCGGTTAGATCAACTGCTTTGCCCTGGAATACCGTTTGCGCCAGCGTCTGCGTCATTGCCTGCGGATCGGCGGCATTGACGACCTGCTGAAGTTTCAGGCGAACTTGTGTGACGCGGGTCAGGAAGGTTTGCAAACTGAGACTGGTGTTACTTTGACCAACTGCTTTATTGTCCATTAACGCGAGTATCGGGCTGAAAGTGGCATCCAGCGGGCCCCGGGCTCCGGCCTGCTGATCAATAGCGGGTTGTTCATCACGGTTTAAGAGATTTTTTGCTGATTTTATCAGCGAGTCAGAGAGTGCTTCTCCGCTCTGACCGGTTTTGCCTTGTATGCTCAGGGTGTTCATCAGCGCCACCAGCGGCGACTGACGTACGTCTGCCATCAGGGTCAGTTGATCGATAGCATCTGACAACGTTTGAGCCTGCTGCCAGTGCAGACTGTTCAGAAACTCAAGCCAGCTCGAGGAGAAGTCTGCGAAGTAACGTTCTTTGAGACGCGCCTGCAATGCTTCAGGTGAGCCCTGCTCTAACACAGCGGTTTTGCTATCACTGAGTACCCAGTCCATTTCTTCACGTCGGCCATTGACCACTTTCTCTATCGCCGGTTTGACAGATTCCTCCCAGGCCTTGCGGGTAAACATGCCCGGCACTACGGCATCCGTGGTAAATATTCTTTCAGCATCGGTATCACCCGCCATATCAGTCAGAGTCATATCCGCATACTGGTGGGCGACCTGTCGAAGCATTTTCTGATACAGCGTCGATTCGCTGTTGCGTGCGCCCATCAGGCGAACCAGCAAAGTCCGGGTTTGACCGACCAGATTTTCATCAGGAGTGAGTTGCCAGTCGGAATGACGGGAAAGACTGCGTGCATAGAAATCCAGCAAGGCGGGACCTTCTCCCTGCCAGATACCATCCGGCACATTTTTGCGCTGCGGCCAGTCGCTCAGCAACGTTTTGCTAAACCATTTAGCGTCCATTTTCTCAGGACGCGACAGCATAAGATAAAGTTTTAACTGGTCATAAGCAGACTTTACCAGCGCGTCACGACGCGGATCTGCCGGAGGAAGCCCGGCAAATGAATTGAGTCTATCCTCAAGGTGCCTGGCGGCGGCATCGCGCAGCATGGGAACCGCGCTGGCGGCATAATGTGGCCAAAGTGCGGCAAGCAGAGGGCTATTCTGACTCAGTCCAAATCGGCTATACCAGGGCGTATGCTGTTGGCGATACTCAAGCTGGTCGAGCGTGTTTTGCAGTTCGTGCTGAGCTTTGAGCCGCAGAGGAAGAGTCTGCTGCACGTCCGCCGCCTGTTTCACCTGTGCTTCGCTGGTATTAATCGTCTGGCGGTTAACCAGGAAGGACATGATCATTCCTGCGCCCCATAACACCATAATGCCAGCGGCAATTGTGCTGAATGTCTTACCCCACGCGAACCCTAGCTTTTTAGCCTTCAGTCCCGCCGGTAATGCGGGCAGTGAGCCGAGTAAAATGTCCCAGCGGTTATCTTTAGCCCAGTGATGTTTCACCGTGCGCTGAGCATTAACTGATGTCGGGCTGAACATGATGCCCGCAAGAGGAGCAGGGCGGTACGGGTTGAGTAATGCCGCAACGGGTTCAGTAATAACGGCCGGCGCCTGTGCCAGCTGCTCAGCAAGTTGCAACAGGAACTGATTGCGTGTGCTGGCGCTGATTTGCTGTGTGCCTTGCGCGATCAGCGTCGGTACCAGCGCGGTGAGCTGGGTATAGAGTTCATCAGGTTTACATGCAGCAGGCAGCAGGCAGCCGACGGGTTGCGTAATGCGATCTTTATTATCCCCCTCGGCCGGATGCAGCGACCATACATACAGCGGCAACCGCCATCCCAGCAGGTCAAAACGAACGGCAAAGGCTTTCGCGGCGCTGTCCATCATATCGGCAGAGAGAGACGTTTGAGTACTCTCCGCGGTGCGCTGAGCCAGCGCAGACGTCACCCAAATCACACCATCCAGCGGGCGGCGGCGAAGATTGCGCAGTGCATTCAGCCAGGCGCTGTCGGGCTGTGCGCCCAGATCACCACCCCATAACAATACTGTGCCACTGTCTTCCTGCCAGTATTGCGACGTCAGGCCGGGCGTCAGACGTTCAACATCAGCAGCACTGCCGGTGAGCAACAGAATGCGGACTTTGCGCGGCCAGAAACGACCATAGGTCTGGCGCAGGGCCTGACGGAGTTCGGTGATTGTGATGTGGCGTGGTGGGGTTTGTTCCAGACGCGGTTCACTCCCCGGCAGGACGTTCTGCTGCTTTTCCTCATTACGATGCATGATCTGGCGTACCAGTCGCAGCAGCGCGGGCCCAAAACGTAGCGCAGCGCCCAGCACGCATACCAGCAGGAAGGCAACAATCTTCCTGTTAGTGGTATCCAGGCCAAGCCTTTCACCGTGTTCCCAGATTGCCCATCCAATAAGGCTGAGTATAGCCAGCATCAGAACCGTCAGGCCTCCGAGACGCCAGAGCCTACTTAAAACGCTCATCCCCACTCCCTGATGCGATGGTGTAAACAAAATTTTCTGCTCCTGTAGTGGATAACGCTAACCAAGATTGTTGTCCGATATGAACAAAATCAGCCCCCAGCGCGAGGGTTAACCATGGGGAGAATGGCCCCTGAATGCCGCAATATGTTTCGATAGTCAGAATATTTTCGGCCTCCCATCGAGTACCCAGCGCATTTCCGATGGTGATAAGTGCGGCGGAAGACTGAGTCCATTTTTGATGGTCGGCAAGGACGCTGAGTGTCTGGCAGGCCTGCGTTTGTGTCGTAAGAAGTAAACTCAGTTCTTCGCTGAGATGACTGACATCGAAGAGCATGGGCCGCAGCACCCTGACAGCGTGGGGCAAAGTATATTTTTGCGCGACATCATCGCTGGTGAACAACAACGCGGCCAGACCATCGGAATAACGGGCATCTCCGTGCATCTGCATCACTATAATCAGCTGGATCGTAGATTCGGGCTGGCCGAGCCTTTCATCAAGATACTGCAACGAAAGCTGGTCGGTAATGTTCAGCGATGAAGGACACAGTTGTACCGGCGCATGTGCCAGCCAGCACTCATCAAACAGGGTATATAATTTCTGTCTGCCTGATTCGGGTTCATCAGTTAATACTGTGACCTGAAGTGCTGCCTCACCGGGAAGATTCTGCAGCGAACTCTCAATGCCTCCCAGCAAGGCGTTCATTACAGCCTTATTGCCTTTCAGATAATCAATGCGACGAACCAGTCCCTGCTGTTGTGGTAACCCTCTCAGGCTTTGCTTTAATAATGCTGCTGAAACACTGTCCGGTAGCATTACGCAATTCGCAGAGACTGCAATGTAACGTTCTGCCCAGGCTGTCCATTGTTGCTGGGCGTGTTCGGCCTCACGCTGGAAGAACTGGAAACGTTCAAGTTCACGCCCGTAGAGGTAACCACGGGTACTGAAAGTCAGTATCCAGAGCACCACGGGTATAAGCGCGAATAACCATATATTGAGGAGTTTAAGTACGGTCAGTGATCCTGAAGCATGTAAAACGAAAAGCAACACACCGGCAATCACCGCCAGCACACCACTGATTAGCCAGCCACCGGAAGAGGGAGGTGATGGTTGTTCAGTCGTAAAGGGTTTTTGACGTTCCCAGCCCATGACTTATCCTATTGCGCAATCCGGCGCACCGGAGATGACCTGACAACCGCAAAGACATTTGCAGCCATCCACCACAACTGCTTTACCGTCTGATGACCATTCGGGTGAACCTTCTACAATAGGGTTAACACCGTGGAAGGGAACCGGGCAACTGACTTTGTCACCGACTAACGCGACAGGTTTTCCGTTTACAATCATGGTTGAAGAGGCTGAAATAACAGAGCCACCGTGTGTGGTTTTATCGCCGAGTAATACGAAGCCTTTTGGCATGAGAATTCCTTTTTCGAAATAGGTGCCTTGGTTAGGAGTAAAATCCCTCCCGGAATTTATGATGCAAGCAATTAGAGTTAAAATATTCGCGGGAGGAAATGTTCATGAAAAAAGAAATTCGATATTTCTAATGAGATTTTCCCAGAGTGTTTTTTGAAATAAATATTAACAGCGCTGCTCTAATGAAGCATGTGTCTGTTTTATTGGCCGGTGAACCAGTCTTTTTTTAATGATCCATTTTTAAAACGATAAGCAGAGAGACCGTATTTAAGTTCCTGACCCTGTTTATCTTTAACGATGCCAGAGTCTTTTCCCATCGAGAACAGAAAAGCATCCAGCAATAACAGCATTGAGTCAATAAACCACCACACACCTAAACCACCCAGAGTGATTAGTTTTAATATACCACTTTTGTACTTTCCAAGATAAAAACGGTCAACCCCAAAAAAACCAAGCATCAATGCTAAAACTAAAGCGATAATTCTGTTCTTACGTGCCATGTAAATATTTCTCTTTAATGAGTGTTAAGTTAAAAGTTAAGAGTCGGTTAGCTCAGAGTTAATTCTGTAGATACTTTTCTGGTAACGATTGGGTGTTAATAACGCAACGGAAAGTGATGGTTGGGACGAAACCTCTAATAGCAATTTTTTGAGGGTTAGTTTCAGGATCTAAAGAAAGCAATTTTTCAGGGTCACCGTTTGATTTTTCAAGAATATCTAAAGAGACTCTTTTTAAAAGAGGATCTTTGCCTGTTCTAAATATTGTTGTGGCAGTTGGCGTCGCGTCATCCTGAAGACTATCCCCCGCAGGAAAACCTCTGAGTGATTTTTCAGTACCGCTATTAGGTCCAATTGGATTATAGCTAGGGCTTTGCTGATAATAATTACTACTGAACCAATCCCGCATCCATTCTTGGCCATTCCCTGCCATATCATATAACCCCAGAGGATTCGGTGGAAACTTGCCCACTGGATACAGCCCAGCTGAAAAACCTGCATATTCTTTAATCTGAGCATAAGTGGGAACAGTCACACCTTGTGTGAAATGCCCGTCTTTTGTTCCATATTGAATATCCAGACCACGATTTCTCGCAGCATATTCCCACTTTGCTTCTGTTGGCAGATCAAAAGATAATCCACTTTTTTTCCAAGCCACTGGCAGTAATCTTTACTTAACTGCCAGTTAGCCGTCGCTGGAAATTCGTCATTTCTTAATTTGGGATATCGCTTTAGAAAACCTTTTGCGATTTTTAGTTTAGGTAGTCCGCTCTCGCTTGAATACAAGTCATAATCTTTATAAGTAATTTTATACTTGCCCATATAATAACTATCTAAAGTAACAGAATGTATCGGGATACTTGCATTATTTTTTGAAATAGCACAGCGTGCAGCATATTTTTCTAAACAGAAATCGCCCATTTCGAAAGTGCTGCCTTTGACATAAACCATATTTTTCATGGTTTCTTTGAGAAATTGTTTTTTCTGTTCACAACCAGCAATAAGAAATAAACTTAGGGGGGTTATTATTATTTTTCTGTAGGGCATAAGACGCATTCCTTCGCATTAATTGTTAGCGATATTTTTCTGGTAAGGATTGTGCGTTAATTACGCAACGGAAAGTGATTTTCGGAACGAACCCACGCTCTGCAATCTTATAAGGATCAGTTTCGGTGTCTCCTGCAAGTGCCTTAGCAAGATCCCCATTATATTTATCCCATAGGTGTGGAGGAAAATCTTTTAAAAGTGGTTCTTTGCCCATTCTAAACATTGTTGTTGCAGTCGGAGCCCCGTCATCTGCTCTGTAATCACCAGTTGCCATTCCTCTTAACGATTTTTCTGTACCACTTTCTGGCCCTGATGGATTAAGCTGCGGGCTATGCTGATAGTAGGTTTTACTGTACCAGTCGCGCATCCATTCAGGACCATTGGTCCCCATATCAAATAATCCTAGCGGGGTAGCAGGGTATTTTCCTACGGGTAAGAGTCCTTCCCCCATTCCTGAATAACTTTCCTGTTGCTCATAAGACGGTGCATTAACGCCCACTCTAATATGGCCATCATTAGTTCCGTAGTGCACATCCTGGCCACGATTGCGGGCTGCATATTCCCACTGGGCTTCGGTAGGTAAGTCGAAGGGTAACCCTGTTTTCTCACCTAACCACTGACAGTAATCCCTGCTAAGCTGCCAGTTGGCGGTTGCAGGCAAGTCTGGATCACGTAACGTCGGATGGTCTTCCATATAGCCGGCATCGACTTTCAGTTTAGGCAGACCTTTAGTAAGGGTGTACAGATCGTAGTCTTTGTAAGTCACTTTATATTTAGCTAGGTAGAAGCTATCCACTGTGACGGTATGTACAGGGAAACTGGCACCCTCGTTAGCGAAGGTGCAAGGCTGGCCGTATTTTTTTAGGCAGATATCGCCCATTTCAAAAGTGCCGCTTTGGACAAAAACCATATTTTTCATGGTTTCTTTGAGAAATTGTTCTTTTTGTTCACAACCAGCAATAAGAAATAAACTTAGGGGGATTATTATTATTTTTCTGTAGGGCATAAGACGCATTCCTTCGCATTAATTGTTAGCGATATTTTTCTGGTAAGGATTGGGCGTTAATTACGCAGCGGAAAGTTTCTCCAGGGGAGAAACCACGTTTAGCAATCTTATAAGGGTCATTTTCTGTATCGGCAGCTGCTGCTTTCTCAAAGTCCCCATTATATTTATCCCACAGGTCTGGAGGAAAATCCTTTAACAGTGGTTCTTTGCCCATTCTAAACATTGTCGTTGCTGTCGGCGCAGCATCATCTGAGCGACTGTCTTCTGCTGGCATTCCCCTGAGCGACTTTTCTGTACCGTCTGTAGGTCCGGTTGGATTGTTTTGTTCACTATGCTGATAATAGGTTTTACTGTACCAGTCACGCATCCATTCCTGACCATTAGTCCCCATATCAAATAGTCCTAATGGGGAAGCGGGATATTGGCCAACTGGTAGGAGTCCTGCTCCTAAACCAGAAAAGTTTTTTTGCTGCTGGTATGAGGGGACGTTAATACCTACCTTAAAATGACCATCATTAGTTCCATAATGAACGTCCTGGCCACGATTGCGGGCTGCATATTCCCACTGTGCTTCAGTCGGTAAATCGAATGGTAATCCCGTTTTCTCACCAAGCCATTTGCAATAATCTTTGCTCAGTTGCCAGTTTGCTGTCGCTGGATTATTACTATTTCTAAGTTTTGGATATAACTTCAGTAAACTTTTATCTATTTTTAAGCTAGCTAAGTCTTTATTACTTGTATAGAGGTCATAGTCTTTATAGGTGACTTTATATTTCGCTATGTAAAAACTATCTACGGTGACTGTGTGTACAGGAAAACTGGCACCTTCATTGGCAAAGGTACAAGGTTGCCCATATTTTTTAAGGCAAATATCACCCATTTCAAAGGTGCCTCCTTGAACAAAAGCCATATTGCGCATAATTCCATCCACTGCCAGATCACCTTTGTCGCATCCGACTAAGAGGAATGAAAAAAAATATAAAGAGATAGATTTTTTATAAAATTTCACAATGTTTTCTCCGCTAATCAAACCAACCTTTGGTTTGCATCATAATAATTTTTATTTAATGAGTTTTTAAATAACTGATAATCTAAGGAATCGTTTGGGATAATAGGGAAGCCAGGCATTGGGTGTTGACTCAACGATTCATAAATTTTCTCAAATGCTACTCCATAACCACCATAATCAACTGTTGTTCCACGCACCCAACCGTCACTGACTTCAGTAATGTCAGGTGAATACATGCGAATCTCCAGTTGTTTCTTTTTAGTTTCCCAGTCAGGATATTTTTTTTGACCTAGCACTAATGAACAGTGCTGTAAGACATTCTGATACTCTGCTTTTGATTGTACCCACCTGAAGATATTCATCACGCCTTTTTTGATGCCCAACTGGTTGCCAGGAAGGGAATCTCTAACACCATCGTAAAAATCCTCCTCGATTAACATGGCCAACATATTTCCTTTAACCTCGGGAGATGTGTAGTGACATATTTCCTTATCAGTTGAAATTTTTTCAATGAAGTCGCTTCTCTTTTTCTTATTGTCTAAAAAATTCGCTATAGCGAGATTTAAATCTCTACCCTTGTTGTACGCGTCAATCACAGTTTCTACATTGACTATCATTGAAAGAAAAATTAGCTTTGTAATAAATTCAAAAGAACTATCAACGATAATCTTAGAAAGTTTTTGATAATCAGCATCACGTAATAAGTAACAAACATATTTAAGGAAATTTATGAGTTGCTCTGCATCCACTTCAAAATCAATGCCACCGCTTGCACCTACACCCCAACATAATCCAGCATGGCAGGCGATATAAAGTTTTCCATCTGATAACTTAATTTCGAACGTCGCTTCAAAACCTGCACCATTTAGGTACGATACGCTTTCACTGATCTTAGCAATCGCTTTGTAATCCTCTTCATTTGTCGAGGATATCTTTTCAGGCTCTTTCCACATAACAGCACCTGACACCTCGCCTTTTGCTTCGACGCCGGCAAAAGCGCGAATTCCTGCTTTAACATCTGAGTTTTCAGAGACTTTACTTAAATCGATTTTTCTTTCTGCTGGAGGGGAGGTTGGCTGATAATCCGAACCAACCCCTTTTATACCTGATTTTTCGGCAGCATCAGGTTTCTTATTTATTTCCACCCCTAATTCAGCCGTTATTGATGCACCAACACTGCTGGTCGCTACAACTTCTAAGTCGATGCGCAAATATCCAAGCACACATTCACCGCCGCCACGCTTTGGCACTGAAGGCAACCAGCCTAAGCGGTGGGGGAACATCACTTTAAAATTTGCTTTCGCTTCCCAGATGGCGAATTCAGCACTGCCACTGACTTTAGCTTGAGCCTCCATATTGACAGGGTCAAATTCCAGATTAGCACCGACCCCGGCGGTATATCTTAAAAGTTGAGCACCGGCGGAAGCATCGAAATGATCAGATCCCGATTGATCTTTCTCATCATGCAACTGTGCTTTAGCTGCTTTGTTCCATTTATCCGACCAGGCGAATAATGAGCCAGTGTGGTCGGCAGGATCGACGATATCCCAGTCTTTTTTGATTTTAATGCTGACGTCTTTAAGCTGATTATGCAGTTCTTCTTTATCAATTTTTCCATTTTTGATAAAGCTGCCTTTGCCGCTTTCTGCCTGTTCCGGAATGTAAGGTTCCCATCTTTTACTGTTCAGACTAGGGCGAACATAAATAACCTTCCCTTTGCCGCCTGATTTACGGATGGGCAATACTTCGATTAATTTCTCAGTGTTATTGCCAATCTCACTCAGTGAATGAGGTTTATCTTCAGTATCGTCAGCAGCCTGCATGGGTTCAAGGAAGTTCAGGCCACTTTTCAGATTTTTATTTGCATCAAATAGAGTCTGTTCAAGCTGGCTGTATTTCGAACTAAGTGCCGGATCTTTTGGTGTAGCCAGGCATTGTCCCTGAATATCTGCAAAGGCTTTGGCTGCATTGATTTGTTTCTCAACAAGTCCCTGAAGGCGATTGTTTTCATCTTCAATTGAAGTAGCCGTTTCACCATCAACGACGTAATAGTAACCGGTCGAAAGCTCGAAATAGACGACACCTTTATCTTTGGACTTGATATGCGCATCTGTGCCTGTTCCCTGTGCTTTGATCTGAGCTTCGGCAGTGGGTTTGTTTGAATCAGTCATGTCAACTCCCTGTTAGTCATCTTCCGTGTAGAGCTTTATGCTGCCCGGTGTTGCGCCATATACCGTTGTTGTCTTCCCTTCAGCATCCGTTCTGCCCTGTATCTCTTCGCCCTCGGCGGTGATTAACTTATACAGATAGTCCGGACGGGGCTTACCGGTTTTCTCATCTTTAATCACAAAGAACTCATTGAAGCCTTTGGGAAACTCAACGAGTTGTGAGTTTAAATTTGCGGCCCCTAATTTTTGTACGTTTGCAGCCTTGAGCAGAATATTTCCCGGAGCCCCCAGTTCAATATTTCCGCCGCTGATTTTGATATACGCACCGCCGCAGGTTAGAACGAGTTCGGAAGAGGCCGTAACGGTGACTTTTCCTTCCGCACTGGTCAACTGAACATCTTTTTTTGCCAGTGCTTCAAGGTTGTCGTCCTGCGCCTGTATTTCCACTTTCCCTTTAGCTGCAAACATTTTCATACCTTGTTTGGCGGCAAACAGGCTGACGTTTTCACCCGCAGCAACAGTGAAACTTTTCATCGCGCTGATATCCGTATTTTGCTGCGACATGATACCCACGCTTTCACTTCCGGATGCCAGTCGTACCGCTTTCGGGCTACTTATACTGATACCTTGTGGTGCATTGAGTAAAATACCGGGCTGAACCAGGTTGCTGAGCGACGTGGTCAGCATCTCTTGTGAATCAGTATCTGAGGGGGTTGCAGTGGCAATTTCGGCTGCCTGAGACATACTCTTCGCCAGCGACAGGGCATTTTCAAGTTGTGCAATGGCAGCGGCCATATCCAGCATCGGAACGCTGACACTGGCTTGATCCGCAGTGATAAATAAACCCTTCCCGCCGCGTATTGCCCCCCATTTATCCGTTCTCAGCTCAAAACCTTCACCGCGCTGTGCTTTGTTAGCATCCACGTTATGCCCGAGATTCAGCTGGGTTTTACCGCCGTATTCGGTACTGAGTTTGATATGCTCTTCGCCACGTTTATCTTCCATACGCAGCTTGTTGTTCGCCGGGGTGCGGATAACGTTGCGGGTATTATTGGCTTCCGTCACATGATCGACATGGCGGGAGTCATGCAGGGCATGGGCGATGTAAGGTCGGTCGGGGTCGCCGTCGTGGAAAGCAATCGCCACTTCGGTACCCTGGATCAGCGGGAAGTGAATACCATACACATCGCCACCATAAGGTTTGGCAAGGCGGACGGGCATGCTTTCCTGACCCTGCGCTTTATCATCCTGGTCAGCATCGAATTTGACACGGTATAACCCCGCAGCATCCTGCCAGGCGTAGATATCGTTGGTTTTCGCGCTGGTGACGCGTGCCATCATCGTGCCGCTGACTTTTGGGCGCGGCTTAAGAGCAGGGCGCCAGCACAGGGTTTCGCTAAAGGGGACTGCGCTAAACCCTACATGCAGTGGCGTAGAGCGACTGGCCGAAAACCGTAATCCAGTGATGACGACCGGTGTTTGCCATACAGAAGGAAGTGAAGATGGAATATCGCTATCTATCACAGTCAGAACCTCTAATAAACGCATTGAAGCATCTGTACTGCTACCCTGTAATTGAGTTTGTGCAGCCAAAAATCTTTCATGTTCAAGGCGGGCCCAGAAATTACCACTTTCTGGTGCTGGCGTCGTTGCATCTCCACGTGTTAAGTGACGGGCCTGGTACTGGTACACCTCGCCATACGTTATTCCATCCCCATCTCCTCTGGTCATATCCGCTCGAGAAGAAAGCAGAGAAAGTTGAGCCTCACGGTGGTTGTAATCTTTAGCTTGAACTGAGGATTCAACTACTTGATGTCGCTGGGACAGGCCCCAAACAGACTCGACGCCGTTATCGTTCATTCCTGCCGGATTACCCAGCGGAAGTGTTTTACCGAACACATAACAGCTTTGCTTATCTCCCAGAATAAGTACTTCGGTCTGCGTGTCTTGCTGTAATGCGAAAGTATAGAAAATTCCCACTTCGGACATCAGTCTCTCGATAAAGTCTCTGTCGCTTTCTCCGAATTGGTTGATTTGTTCACGTATCGGATAACTCTGCTTTAGCTTGAACTCAAATTCCCAGCCATTAAAATTGTGCTCACGTAATATTTGTTCTATGACATCTGGAATTGATTTGTTGAGAAAAAAGCGATGAGTGCGTTTTTGCTTATCTAATAATGCAAAAAAAGGTTCAATAGTTATTTGATAATGTGCTTCATCAGCGGAACCTGACACACGAGTGAATTTTGTTACTACCCCGTGGACTAATTTTTGAACTTGGGTTGCCGACAGACCTGGCATCAGTGCACCCGCTGTTTGCATTATCAATGTAGTGCTGCGGTTGAGCATCGCTTGCTGGCTAATATCCTGGTTGGCACTAGTGAAGTCTATTTTATAGCGATATCCGGAGCTTACAAATTCTTGGCCAGAAAAAGACTCAACATCCAGGCATTCTTCGCAACCCTGAACATCAAGATGGTAACGATTTAGACTTGCGGAAATTGATTTTTTTGCATCGCATAATGTATCTGTAATATTCATTGTGCTCCCTCCTGCACTGTATTATCCGGAAGCAGAAAGATAACTCCGGTAATATAAACCCTTTAAGTTGTTAATATTTATTAATAAATCTGGCCGCGTATACTTTTCTTTCACCAGAATTAATTTTCACAACGGAGAAGCTGATATTATATTCAATTCCACTAATGAATTTATATCCCATCAAAGGTAGGCACCTATTTTTTGCATGTTGCTGACCAGGGATGTTGGCCTTGAATTCTACTTTCTCACCTGATTTTTGTATTTTCATCCTATCGTAAATATAACCACTGTCTATTCCAGGGGCAAGTAAGCAGATTTCTTGCTCGGATTGTCTAACTTCAGCAGGGTCCCAGGGGATTTTGTCACCTAAACAGCCGGTTAGTATAAAAATACTGATGACAATTATTATTCTCATAAAGCCTCCGGAGAAGGGAAAGAACCTAATATATTTTCATACATACGTAAAAGGTCACCTTCTGCATAATAACTATCTTTATTTATGAAATTATTCCCCCAGAGATCTTGCCAGACACTGTAACCGAACTCCCGAAGGATAAAGTAGTCTGATACGATGGATGCTTGTTGCTCCATTGAGTAGTCTGAAAGCCGGTCTTTAACCAAATTATAATGATAATCGGCAGCCCAACTGAATAATCCACGTACCTTAACTTTCATGCCATGTTGGTACTGCCAGACATGACATAATTCATGTAGATAAACATGTTTACTGTCTATGCTTACATTTTCTGCTGAAAAATCAGGGAAGTAATAACCTTCGCGGAAATAGATTTCACCATTTGGTGTCATCGCTACGTTTTTTGACTGTAAACCGAAAGGAAGATAGCTTTCACAATGGACCCAAACGCTTGAGTAATTTATTTGGTTACTGTATAAGCTCCTGGATAATGCGATTTCTCCTGATGTCATTATCCTAATTTTCCCCTCTCCTTCAGACATAGATATCTCCTTAATAGAAATTAAAATCGTATGAACTTACTTAACCTAACGACTTATTGACAAAGAAACGGTGAGTGCGGAACTGTTTATCCAACAGTGCGAGGGATGGTTCCAGCGTTAACCGGTATTTTGCCTCGTCGGCTGAGCTTGAAATCCGGCTAAAATCGGTAACCACGCCGTGAACAACTTTCTGATCAATCAGGCCTTGCAGCGTTCCGGTTCCAATGGTCAGGCTGGCGGATTTGAGCAGGAACTGGGTTGCATCCAGATCTGTATCTGCACTGGTGAACAATATGTCGTATTGGTACGTCTTACTGAGTCTCTCATTACCATTGAAGTCTTCCACATCCAGTGATGAAGAGCAGGAGGGAATATCAAGACGGTACCGGTTCAGTGAACCCGCGACTGCTGACTCAGCATTGTACAACGTGTCAGTCATGCTCATAGCTTTGCTCCGTGGTATTAACCATTTTTGTGTCACATTGCTGATCATCAGCAATGACAGCAAAATTGCAGTGGCCGCTTCGTTTTACGGTTTACCCGTTTCACTGTTCGGTCTCATAATTTCCCTATCTGTAAGCGAAATGCTGTGAATATGCCCCTGTGAAATCCCTAAACCCGCCACCATTTTTCTGGTCTTATCCGGATGCTGAGGCGAGGTTAAAACATATTCAACGATGAACTCCCCTTGATCGGGGAAGGTGTAAAAAGAGGGGGGGACACACAGCTTCCCATCTGTCACTCTGAGAGCAGGGGCCAATATGATGTTCTGCTCTTTGTAAGGTGTACCCTTGGGATTGATCGCGATATCCGCTGGCTGGTAATCTCCGGCATCCTGAACTTCAAAACACACATTATCCGCCATCATAATGACAGTGGCTTCTTCGTCAGGCGTGAGTCGATCTCCTGAACCCGGGCACCCAGTGAGTGCCAGTAAGCAGGTCAGAGACAGAAGTGCGGGTCGCAGACCGCTGATATTTTTTGTTATTACCATGGGAATCCCCTCAGCGCTTCTTTAAACTTTTGTTGCACTGCGGACTCAGTGACATCGCCGTCATTCCTCAGGGTGAGCCATTTGCGATACCCAATGGCCTGCAGCGAGAAATTATCCGCAATGATATGCACCAGTTTCTACAGGGGATAATCGCTTAACAGGAGTTATGTATTTGTGTATCTGTAACAGACCAATTAGCTCATTTCATAGTTCATCGTATTCGCGCTTTGTTAAAGGTACGTCATAGGGCATTTTGTCATGCATCTCAAATCCTATTACAAAATTCCTTGGGTGATTATTTTTATTTTGAGAGCGAAGAACTACTTGGATAATAAAAGGCTCCAAGGAGGTAACTGGAAATTCATAAAATGACGGAGGAATACAGAATTTTCCGTTAACTATATTCAGCTTTGGGCTTTTCGTGAATTTACGCTCCTTCGGAGGCGTATTTCTTAGATTAATAGCGATAAAAACAGGTTGGTAATCTTTTTCATCAGCTATGTGAAAACATATAGAATCATCGCTTGCATAAGTTTTTGCCGTTTCGGATGGGTAATATTTCATCCCTCCCCATGGACACCCTGTGAGCATAAGGAGGCATAAACAGAGCCAAAGATACATTTTCATTCTCTTCACCATGGGAACCCCCTTAGTGCGTTTCTATACAGATCCTTTATCACAATTTCCGACGTGTCCCCGTCTAAAGAAACTATCTCCCAGCCCCATAACTGGCTCCATGAACTATAGCCATAAGCTTGGAGTATGAAATTATCTGCAATTATCTGAGCTTGCTGCTCCATAGGGTATTCGCTTAAGAGACGACCATCCAGTGTATAGCGGTAGCTGACCAGCCAACTTACTAATCCCCTACCAATAACATTCATTCCTTTTGTTCGTTGCCAGACATGACTCATTTCATGGATAAACAAATGTTGCAAGTTATCTGTTGATTTAGAAAAATCATCTCTATGTTGATTACGGAAATAGATCTCCCCGTTTGGGGTCATTGCTGTATCTTCATTCTGCAAATTGAATGGCAGATAACTGTCTTTATGGATCCATACGGTGCTGTACTCGATGGAGGATCCAAACACCGTTTTCGCCAGTGTGATTTCTCCGGGGGTCAGCAAACGGATACCCCCTTCTTTTAATGTGTTGTCTGATTCATCGGCCATCTGAAATCTCCTTTACCTCTCGTCAAATTCCAGCGTGATCCCTTCTTCTTCATCCCAGCCCAGCGCAAGCGAGGTGGTGCGCTGTTGTCCGGCCATGCGTTGCAGCAGTTGCTGACTCAGGACCGGCAGGATCTGCTGATTGAGCAGGCTGTCGATGTTGCGCGCGCCGGTGTCCGGCAGCAGGCAGGCGGCGACCAGCGTGTCGTACAGACTTTCTTCTATAGAGCAGGTCAGGCCGTAGTGCTTGTTCAGACGTTTCGCGACTTGTGCCAGTTTCATCTCAACGATAGTACGCAGGGCAACGGCGTTCAGCGGACGATAAATCAGCGTCTGGAAACGGGCGAGCAGGGCGGGCTGGAAATGATCGCGCAGGATCGGGCGCAGCAGTTCCTGTAAATCGCCGTCAGTGGCTTCCGGCTGTTCATCTAGAAGTTGCATCAAATGGTCACTGCCGAGGTTAGCGGTCATCAGGATCACGGTATTACGGAAGTCGATTTCGCGGCCTTCACCGTCGCGCATAAAGCCGCGGTCGAACACCTGATAGAACAGGTTGATGACGTCGCGGTGCGCTTTTTCCACTTCATCGAGCAGGACGACGCTGTACGGACGTTTACGCACGGCTTCAGTCAGAATACCGCCCTGACCGTAACCGACGTAGCCCGGAGGTGAACCTTTCAGTTGAGAGACGGTATGCGCTTCCTGATACTCGCTGAGGTTGATGGTAATGAGGGATTTCTCGCCGCCGAACAGGCAGTCGGCAAGGGAAAGGGCAGTCTCGGTTTTGCCTACGCCGCTCGGGCCGACCAGCAGGAAGACGCCCAGCGGGCCATTCTCAGACGTCAGGCCGGTTTTGGCGGCGCGCAGGCGTTGCGCCATGTCGGTCAGCGCATGATCCTGTCCGACGACACGTTTGCCCAGATGGTTTTCCAGCTGCAACAGGTCAGTCTGTTCGTCCTTTAGCAGGCTGGTCAGCGGCACGCCGGTCCAGTCGGCAATGACTGTCGCAACGGTGCGGACGTCCACGTCAAGAGACAGCAGCGGGGCGCTGCCCTGCAACTGGGCCAGTTCTTGCTGCAGCGCGTGAATATCTTCCTGACGGCTGATGTCCTGACGGATTTCCAGCAGCTTATGCGTCAGGGCTTTTTCGGCTTCGTACTGCGCTTCGAGAGCGGAAAGCTGGGCATTGAGTTCGCGGTCCAGCTCACCGATTTTTTCCAGACGTTCACCGTGGGTCTGACTGCCGAGGGCTATATCTTCCAGCAATGCCTGCTCCTCCATTCCCAGTGCGGCTATCTGCGCCTTAAGGCGGGTCAGTTCTTCCGGCAGGGTATCGAGGCTCATGCGTACACGGGCGGACGCGGTATCGAGCAGATCAACGGCTTTGTCCGGCAGCTGGCGGCCGGTGATATAGCGGCGGGAGAGGCTGACGGCGGCTTTGACGGCTTCGTCGGTGATGTGAACGCCGTGGTGCTGCGCGTAGCGGGATTTCAGGCCGCGCAGCATCAGGCAGGCCATCTCGTCGTCCGGCTCATCGACTTTGACAATCTGGAAGCGGCGCTCAAGGGCGGCATCGCGCTCAAAATACTGTTTGTACTCGCTCCATGTAGTGGCGGCGATGGTGCGCAATTCACCACGGGCGAGCGCGGGTTTGAGCAGGTTAGCAGCGTCGGCGCCACCGGCCTGATTGCCAGCGCCAATAATAGTGTGCGCTTCATCGATAAACAGCAGAACCGGTGTGGGTGATTTTTGCACGGCGTCGATGACGTTTTTCAGGCGTTGCTCGAACTCGCCTTTTACTCCGGCACCGGCCTGTAGAAGACCTAAATCCAGCGTGCGCAGGCTGACGGTTTTCAGGCTGTCGGGCACGTTGCCTTCCGCAATACGTAACGCCAAACCTTCCACCAGCGCGGTTTTACCGACGCCCGGTTCACCGACCAGAATCGGGTTGTTTTTGCGACGACGGGAGAGAATATCCACCATCTGACGGATCTCGTTATCGCGACCAAACACCGGATCAATCTGCCCGGCTTTGGCTTTAGCGGTGACGTCCAGCGTGAATTTATCGAGCGCGGCCTGCAGCGCTTCGCTTAACGACTGGCCGGTAACACCAGACTCTGCTTTTTGTGTCGCTGAGCTTTCAGAAAGCGCGGAAGGCGTGCGGCTAAGGCTTTCCTGTTGTTGCAACTCCGGGCGCTCTTCGGACAAGGCATCCAGCACTGGCTTGAGGCGACGGATATGTTCTTCGCTCAGGCTGAACAGCGGCCATAAACCTTCGCAGCGCAACAGGCGTGGTTGCGCCATCAGCGCTTCCAGCAGATTGACACTGCGGATGCTCTGGTTGTCATCCTGCAGCGATGCGGCCAGCCAGCCCGCTTTCATCAGCGATTGTAAATCTTGGGAAAGCTGCGGACGCGAATGCACGGAACGCGGCAGGGCATCGAGATGTGCCAGCAGACTTTGCCACAAGGCATCCATATCCCATTCGTAGCGGCGGGCCAGCACGGTGATGTCGCCTTCGCCCAGTTCCAGCAGTTTGAGCAGCCAGTGCTCGACGGTAATTTCATTGTGGGCGCGGGTCTGGCAGAGCGTCGCGGCGGCTTCCAGCGCTTTCGCGCAGTACGGATTTAAGCGGCGAAGTAATACGGCTGACTGTTGTTCCATGCTGAATTCCCTTTTTTAGGTACGCTACCGCCCTTAGCCTTTTCCTATGCAGGAAACCCAGGCCCATAAGGTCGATGTCCGGTGGTGTTTTTGTTTGCTCAACCGCCACGCAGCGGCTCAGGAAACAAAAACAGCAGACGGCGAACCGTCTGCTGTGGGGTGTTACGCGGTGGTACGTTCGTTCCAGGAATCGGAATGAATGATGTTGCCGTCTTTGTAGGTCCAGGTGATTTTTTCGTAACGCAGCTCGATCATTTCGAGGTGGTTATGTTTTTCAAACGCCGGGTCTTTGATGTCGTTCATTTTTGGCGCGACTTTCACCAGTTTGACGTTTTCCAGTTTGGTGTTGAAATACTCCACTTCCTGGCCTGCGTCATTGATGCGATACCATTTGAACTCTGCGGATTTCAGGGTCTGGCCGGTAGTCACCGCTTTGTACAGGTACGGGCTGGAAGAATCGATTTCTTTGGTAAACAGGAACGGGGTGTGAATACGCGTACCCGTCAGTTTGCCGGTGTTGTTATCGGTCGGGATATACAGGTTGTGATCCTGTGCCACCACTTCGATGCTGCCTTCGCGATCTTTAACGTCTACGGAGCCTTTAATGTCCGCACCGCCGTCGTCTTTCAGCCACAGATAAACAGGAATTGCCATGGGTAGTTCTCCATTTCTAAGGTAAACATTCATCAATCATTTGATGAACTTGGGGTTGCTGATGCTTTGCAGGCATCTGCCTGTGGCACCAGACTGATTTCGACACGACGGTTAGCCGCACGGCCTTCCGGGGTATCGTTTGTAGCAATAGGGCGGCTCTGTCCGTAGCCCTGAACGGCAAAGCAGCTTTCCGGTACGTCTCCGGTGTCGCGCATCCAGTCGCGTACTGACTCTGCGCGCCGGAGTGACAGGGTCTGGTTAGATTTTTGATCCCCCGTAATATCGGTATGACCCGCAACCACGATCAGCCAGCCCGGCTTAGCTTTGATTCCAACCAGTGCGTTGATCAGCACCTTGGTGGAACCCGCTTTGAGTTCAGATTTACCCACGTCAAACAGCGACAGGGAATCTAACCGGATGGTTTTCGGTCCTTGCACAACTTGCTTAATTACCGGCGGTGGCGGCGGAGGTGGAGACCAGCTGTTAATCGCGGCTTCAAGCGGCGCAATCAGCCGCATTCCCTGATATAAACCCAGTGACATACGCATCGGCGCACCGCTGCGTAACCATTCATCCAGCAGGCTGGCGTCAGTACGCAGCTGCTGCTGTGCGATTGTTTTAGGAGACGCTGGGGTGCCGGTGAGGCGGTTATATAAGGCGAGATGATCGCCCACGCTTTGCACCAGACGCTGGTTATTAACAAACGAGGCGAGCAGCGCAAAGAGGAGGAAAATGCTGCATAACAACCCTGCGACCTGCCAGACCTGCATCAGACGGGAAACACCGTGGCGGCGTGGCAGATACGGCAGCAACACTTCCGGCAATGGCAGACATTCCTGCACATCATGAACGTGAGGTGTCAGCGTGGTAATACCGCCTATATGAGCCTGCCACAGATTGTCCGGGCTGCCGGTGACGGGGGTAAAACAGGTTCCCCAGACGCAGGGGATCAAGGCAGGGACATCGCCTTGTCGCTGAGTGAGGATGTTGCCGACTTGAGTTTCAAGCCAGGGCAACAGGCTCTCCATCCAGAAGACAGCGCTTAACCTTTCCTGACTGTTTCGTGCATCTGGTCGCTGGCTCCATTCCACAAGCGGTATGACACCGGCGCCGGCTTCCTGGACCTGAACGTCCTTAAAGCCTGGCGTGATGGTGAACCAGCGTTCAGTTTCAGTGGCGGATGCCGAGGGAGGCGAGAGCCATGTGCTGACCCAAACGGGAGGGACTTCTGCCAGCCAGCTTTTACATTGCACAATAGCCCGGTGCCAGACATGCAGTTTCTGTGTGAAATCATCCTTGTCCTGATGTTGTTCAGGCAAAATTGCAAGCAACACCGAAACTTGAGCAATAAGTGCCGGACGCTCCGCTGCCAGATGCTGAGCCAGTAAGGGAAGATGTTCCGGAAGAGTGACCGGCAGATACCAGCCCTGACGTGTTTCACGGAAAGGAACTGTAGTGGAGAAAAGCGGAGCACTGTCACAGCAAACCAAAACGACCGCACCCTGAAAATTTTCAGGTGGCAGAACAGCCTCTGCGATGTGTGCATGAGCCATTTGGTCCCGGTTCCGTCTGCGCCACTGAAAATACCCCACAGCGCTGGCAATAATAACGACCACCACGCTCAGCGCGACACGGCTACCCACACTAAGCGGCCAGAAGCCCAGGATGAGCCAAAGTGACAAACAAGCCGCCAGAAGTAACAGCATCAGCTGTGTTAATCCGCGCATCCGTCAGTGGTTCCCTGTCAGCTTTGAAACCATGTGCATCAGTTGCGTATTCAGTACAAACCAAAGCGCAATCAATATCACGATGCCCCCAACCCACGAAAGCCAGTAGGTTTTGCGTCCGGAACGAAGGCGCAGCGAGCGTGAAACGATGGGTGCCTCTTGTGCCGAGGTGAACGGTGGCACTAACTGATGCAATTTGCGCACGACGTCTTCCCGACGCTCATCTCCCTGTTCGCGGTATCGGCCCGAGAAACCGAGTGTAAGCGCACGATAAAAGCAGGTGAGCACGGCAACATCTGGCGCAGGCTCGTGGAGCACCTTACGGATGCGTTCCCACAACTCCTCACCCGCATTCAGAGTATTAAAATAGCGAGCCTGAAGCGGGTCTTTAATCCACTTGGTATAGCCGCTGTCCTGTTTTTGGCGATTCAGCACGCTCTCATCCAGCAATGCGCACTGGGTATACAGCATATGATCACAGCTAATTTCGCTAAAACCTGCGCGCGTCAGGGACTCGCGTGCGCTGTCAATCCATTCACAGGCGCGGCGGTAGAGGGCTTCCCCGTTATCAATTTCTTGCCCGTTACGCAGCTGGCTGACCATCAGCCAGCAGGGGTAAAAGACTTCATCAATGACCGACGTATTTATTTTGCTCATGAGCGCAGCACCGCAAACAATTCAAGTTTGATTTCACCCAGCGACCCGGGGGTGTAGAACGCGCAGTTTCCTGCGTCCAGCATGGCCTGAGCCGCCGGGCTATTCAGGTCCAGGGCAAAATACTGATTTTCAAGACGCAGTGGGATAGCCGCCGGGACATGAGACAGTGCCTTCATCACGACACCATTCAATGCCACGTTGACTACGTCAGAAACGTCCTCGAAACTGCCTGCCTTACAGAGCAGCGGGAACTGGGTTTGCAGCAGATGGTTAGGAATGGATGAACGCACCGACAGGTAAAAGTCAGCGCCTTCCCGCAGACGGGAGTCATGCAGAGAACCGGTCCAGAACTGGCCTTCATGAGTGAGTTCAATCGACACCATACGTGATGGCAGGCTGGCCTCGAGCAGGGCATCCAGCAGTGTGAACAGCGGCGGGAATACCTTCTCAGGGGCATCATGCTGATACAGCGGAATATCTTCCGCTTTGTGCTCAAGGGAGAATGTCAGCAAACTGCCAGCCAGACGAACCAGTTCACGATAGAACACTTCCGGATGACGGGCAGGAGTCTGATAAAGCTCTATCAATACCGGCTCCGCACTATTGAGCGCATTCAGCAGCCAGAACAGCGACACATCGGCGACGGCAAAATCAGCCATCCGTTCATTGCTTTCACGGCGCATCGACATAAGACGGCGGCGACGTGCCTGCAGGCGATGAATTAAATCACCCAGCTCGGTCAGCACTGCAGGGCTGGAAGACAATGAAAGCATTGGCGGGATGAAATTGGCATCCTGCATCCACTGGCCCTGCGCATTACGCATCAGCCGTACGACAGGGCATGTCAGATAAGCACTGTTTTCCTGATGGGCAAAACGTAACGTTATCGCATGACGTTGAATCGCCAGCTCTGTCCGTTCATGTCCTGACAATTCTTGCACCGTCACCCATTCCTGCTGCCAGCGACGCGGCCGCTCACTGTCCTGACCATCATCAAGATTGCCGCCGTTGGCAGAAAGCAGCGGTAACGCCAGCACCACCTCTACCTGATCATGGTCAGCAATTGCCGACAAATCACAGGCAGGGGGGAGATTATCAGCCAGTTCAGTATCCACCAGCGTGCCGTCTGGAAAGCGAACTGCCAGACGAAGGGCATTCAGGCGAGACAGCGCCAACGAGCCAGTGTCAAAAGTCGCTTCAATAACGCCCCAGGGATGGGCAAGCGTCATATGCGCGACAGTTTCGGCAACAAAGGCATCCCATCGGGATTGCTGTTGGAACTGTTGCGGGGCCAGAAAGGCCCCGTCGCTCCATAACGGACGATAAATTTTCATCGTTTCTGCGTTTATGCCTTAGCCTTAGGCATCTGAGAAACCAGAGACAGATTCACGTCCATCCCTTCCACCTGGAAGTGCGGTACGGCGTACAGTTTCACGCGGAAGAAGCCAGGGTTGTCTTCGATATCTTCTACGGTCACTTTGGCGTCACGCAGCGGGTGAGAGGCTTGCAGGTCATCGCCCGGATCGGTCATTTCAGTGACTAGCGTGCGGATCCAGGTGTTAAGTTCCAGTTCCAGCAGACGGCGGTCTTTGGTGGTGCCGATGTTTTCACGCTGGATCAGCTTCAGATAGTGCGCGATGCGTGACAGCAGGAAGATGTACGGCAGACGCGCATTGATGCGGCTGTTTGCTGTGGCATCAGCAGTGTCATACAGCGCCGGTTTCTGTGCGGAGTTGGCGGAGAAGAAGCAGGAATAATCGCGGTTTTTGTAGTAAGACAACGGGATGAAGCCCAGGTTGGCAAACTCAAACTCACGGGTTTCAGGGATCATCACTTCTGACGGGATTTTCACCTGATTGCCGGTGCCGAGGTCATACAGGTGGATCGGCAGGTCAGTCACCGCACCGCCAGCTTGCGGGCCACGGATTTGCACGCACCAGCCGTTTTTGATGAAGCTTTTCACCATGTTGGCTGCAAACGAGAACGCTGCGTTGGTCCAAAGATACTTCTCGTGATCCGGACCTTTCACCTCTTCGACATAGTTGAAGCTGCGAACCGGAACGGTATCCGGGCCATACGGCAGACGACCTAGCACGCGTGGCATAGTCAAGCCGATATAGCGGGAATCGTCAGAATCACGGAAGGATTTCCACTTGATGTATTCTGCGCGGTCAAAGTAGTTGCCGATGTCTTTAATCGCAGCCACTTCTTCCATGGAATCTTTCAGGAAAAATTTAGGACCGACGGCGCCGACGAACGGCATGTGCGCGGCAGCGGAGACTTTTGAGATGTTACGCAGCAGTGCGACATCCTGGGCTGATGCATCAAACTCGTAGTTGGAAATTACAGAACCGATGGGTTCGCCGCCCGGTGTGTCATATTCCTGAATGTAAGTGTGACGGTACAGGCCGCTCTGGATGATTTCAGGGCAATCTTCGAAGTCCTGACGCAGGTCGTCTTTAGAAACGTCCAGCACTTCAATTTTGACGTTCTGGCGGAAATCGGTGCGGTCAACCAGGAACTTCAGACCACGCCAGCCGGATTCCACTCGCTGAAAATCAGGGTGATGCATCACAGCGTCGAGCTGACGGCTGATCTGATTGTCCAGTTCTGCAATATGGTGATCGAGCAGCGTTTTATCCAGACGCTCAACGGTCTGGCCAGATTGTTTCAGACGCTCAAGGAAGACCTGAACGGCTGCCGTCACACGCTGATCGGCGGTCACATCAGCCAGGGCAGCGGTATCCTGGAAATCATTCAGGTCGCCCAGTGAAGTCACCGGCGTCAGATTGATTTTATCAAACAGGGAAGCGTAAACGGTGCCCGCTTCAGGGCGTTCAAGAACAGTAGTCTGGCTTGAAGAAGAGTTTTCAGTATTGACTGACATAAGCATTTTCTCGCATTAATCCGTTAAGTGGAGGCTGTTATGCCTTGGGTGCCAGAGCGTTCAATTCACTGCGAAGCTCATTGCTCAGGGACGGATCTTTAAGAATGGTTTCGAGTTCTTTGCGGAACGTTGCGTTGTCCAGAAGATTGGATTTGAGATCACGCAGCAGATTGCGCATGGCCAGCATGGCGCGCAGTTGAGGGATCTGGCGTGCAACCTGCTCGGGTTCGAAATCTTTCATTTCGTTGAAGTTCAGAGAGATGTTTTCTTCGCTATGATCGCCAGCCAGCGTATTTTCAACGGTCAGATTAAGTGAAGGGCTGAACTCAGCCAGAACGCTGTTAAAGTTATTTTTATTGATGTTAACTTTTTCGCGTTCAGACAAAGGTCGGTCTTCTTTGCCATTGCTGTAGTCTCCCATTACCATTAATTTTAAAGGTAATTCGACTTTCTTCTGTGCGCCGCCCGTGTGGAGATCTAATTTAATATTAACGCGGGCTTTGGGGATTTCTTCCTGAAAACTATTAGACATGCCTATCCCTTACTGTGGAGTGATAAACGCTGCCAATGAATCTGAAAAATACATTGAGGCTGGCAACCCTGCCATAAAAATTTGTCCATGCCGCATCATAATAACGTGCGAATAACTTCAGGGTCACAAGCGAGCTGATATTTTTCGGAGCATTTCGCAGTGTGTATTGAATTTATCTGAAAAAGTAAAATTTCAGATAAGTACCTGTCGCTGGCATTTTAGAAACATTAGTGATTCTATTGAAAATCATAATTTGTAACTAAATATTACATCGCTTGGATCGCAGGATAACGGATCATCATATTGAAATATAGGAATTTTCCCTCAATTCCCGCGCAGGCGGCATGGGATAAGGCATTGAGGAAGATCGGTTTGTAGAAAAAACAATAAAAGCGCAAATTTCATTAGGATTAATAATGCAGAAAACACAGGAAATATCTGAAGTGAATTTATTTCATGAAAGATTTTTCATTTTGTTGCGAGGGTTGATTAATAGGATTTTTCATATTTTTTTATAGGAATATTCATGTGTTGAATGATTATTCATTTTGTATAAGGAGGGTGGTATGAGTCTGGAACATCTATTTTAGATGTTGCTTAAGACTTTTCCTCCAGGAATAAATAACTTTACAGTTTCAATGTAAGAGATTGGAGTGCTGTTTTCATTTACTTAAAAGTATAAGAAAATTTGTTAGTTTTATGCTGTGTCGGCAGTTGAAACCGCCTCTTCAGTGCAAGGCGGTATCAGATATGGCTAAAGATTTGATGGCGGGCCGAGCATCGTCTTTTAAATTCCTGATAGGGTGAAACAGTCATTAAACCTTTTAAGCCAAATGCCGATAAACAGATCCTTGCTCTGTTTTGAGAATCTACCGATGTCGCTTAAAAAGTCCTCTTTACTTGTTCTTGTAGTTCTTTTCGCTCTCTTTTTCACCAGTATGCTGTCAAATATCTGGTTGCTGACCCAAAGCAATCATTCTCTCGATGATGTCAACAAGGAGATCCGGGTGGTTCTGTCCGTGATTGATCCTATCAATCACAGCCGCACCTCGCGCGTTCGCGTCATGGAGTATATGAAGGAAATTGAAAGCGGCAATGGTCAGCAAACCGGCGCTGCGCTCGACGGCGTCAATGAGGTCATCGTGAAGGCCGATGCCGCATTTCAGGCCTATATAGATGCACCTAAACTGCCGAGTGAGGATGAACTGGCCCAGGCGTATCGCACCACGTATCTGGAATATCGTCAGAACGGAATACAGCCGCTGATCGATGCTGCGAAAGCGGGTGACCAGGCGCGGTTTAAAGCACAGATCCCGACAGTCATAAAACTCGATCGACAGTATGAAATCGTACTAGATAGAGTGCTGGCGCTGCACGAGCAGTACGCCAGAAATCTCAACAATGATGCGCAGGATAATTTCAAATTTGGCATCGGGTTGACCATCGGTTTTGGTCTGCTGTTCCTGATCATCATTATTGGCGTGGTGATTTTGCTTAAACGTTTCGTTCTGACGCCGCTTCTGAATTCACGTGATCATTGCCGGCAGATTGCAGAAGGTTATCTTGATACCCCGGTGCCGGTTAATGCCCGTTCACGCAGCGAAATTGAAGAACTGATGCAGTCTATTGAGCATATGCGACAGTCGCTGACCCGCATTATCGGCCAGGTGCGCGACACCAGTCATACCGTTGCTCATGCATCGCAGGAAATTTCGGCTGGGAACATTGATCTGGCTTCCCGCACAGAACAACAGGCGGCTGCACTGACACAAACCGCGGCCAGCATGGAAGAACTTGGGGCGACCGTAAAACAGAATACCGAGAATGTCACCCGTGCGAGTGGCCTGACACGTGAAGCCGTTAAAAATGCGCGTGCAGGTGAAAAGGTGGCACAGGATGTGATCGGAACGATGAGTCGTATTAACAGCAGCTCTAAGAAAATCGAAGACATAACAGGCGTCATCAACAGCATTGCGTTCCAGACCAACATTCTGGCGCTCAATGCCGCGGTTGAGGCGGCACGTGCCGGCGAGCAGGGGCGTGGATTTGCGGTGGTTGCCAGCGAGGTCCGCAGTCTTGCGCAACGCAGTGCTGTCGCAGCGAAGGAAATTGAAAGTCTGATCTCTGAATCCGTTGCCAATATAAAGGAAGGATCTGAACAGGTATCGCGTACCGGGGATTCTATCTCGGCAATTATTTCTTCCGTGACTCAGGTTGATGTGCTGATGGAACATATCTCGACCGCATCTGATGAGCAAAGCCGTGGGATAAGCCAGATTGAGCAGGCTGTGACCGAAATCGACGGCGTAACTCAGCAGAATGCGGCGCTGGTGCAAGAATCCGCAGCAGCAGCGGCCTCACTTGAAGAGCAGGTTTTATATCTGACGCAGTCTGTCTCGGCCTTCAGGTTGGCGACAGCGTAACATAGCCCATCAGTTCAGGGTGTTTGCACGCAAATACCCTGACGACTAATTTGGTTATTATATTTTTATGGCCGAGTATATTTTGAATGTTATTAGGAGAACTTTTTATATAAATAACTATTAATTAACCCTCCCCAAAATTAAACTCTGCCTATTCAAGTAACTTGTATTGCTTATCATAATTTTCGGTATATGATGCGTGACGTTAATAATGAACTTCTGTATATATTTATCTGTCGGATTGATGAAAGACTTATTATATATTGATGCCATCATTATTAGCTAGTGATCAATCCTTACGTATATAGGGAAGTGCATATGTATAATACTAAACACGTCATACCCATGCTTGCGTTAGTCATGACATCTACGTTTGCTGCGTCGGCAATGGCGGTCGATGGAACTATTACTATTAATGGCAAGGTAACAGATACTACCTGTTCAATTGCTGTTAATGGTGGAAGTGAGGATGCGACCGTGACATTACCTACTGTTTCAGCAAACAGTTTAAAAGCGCCGGGTGAAACTGCCGGTGCGACACCTTTTAATATCTCACTGACAAGTTGTTCAGGTACGGCTTTAGGCACGGCGAGCACTTATTATGAACCCGGCACTTATGTTGATAGTGCCACCGGCCGTCTCAATATAGATACCACCGCGTCGGATGCAGCAAAAAATGTTCAGGTTGAATTATTAAATGCCAGTATGGAGTCAATAGTCGCCGGATCTCCGGTAACCGATGGTCAAAATGATATTCCGGTTGATATCAGCGCCGGCAGCGGGACATTAAATTATTTCGCCCGCTATTATGCCACCGGAGTTTCTGTAGCAGGAGCGGTGACCACGCAAGTTGATTACACGATGACATACGAGTAACCGATAAAAAGGGGTGAAGCAGGAATTTCACCCCTGTCTCAATAAAGAGGAACATCAGGGATGTGTAAGTCTATATTCATCAGTATTATTTTAACCTGCTTCTTTTCCTGTAAAGCATATCCGGAAGTTGTCATTAACGGAACGCGGATTGTGTTCCATGCTCAAGATAAAGAATCAGTAATACAATTAATGAATAAGGGTAAAAAACCCTATCTGGTACAAATGTGGCTGGATGATGGCAACCCGAAAGCCCGGCCCGGTGAAGTCAATGTCCCATTTATTGTCAACCCTCCTGTCATTCGCATCGATCCAGAGAGAGGTCAGGCGATACGGCTGATGGCACTGAACGGGCATTTACCACAGGATCGGGAATCGCTGTTCTGGTTTAATCTTTTGGAAGTGCCTCCAAAGCCGACACAGAGGATTCAGGCAGGTGATAATGTATTGCAAATGGCATTTCGTACTCGGATAAAGTTGTTTTACCGACCAGATAACTTAGTACCTTCGCCACCTCAAGCTTATAAACAGTTAAAAGTATCATTGATTGGCAACAAACTAACAATTATCAATCCTTCACCTTACTTTATCACTTTCAGTAAGCTGGAAGTCAGACACTCAAAAACATCACCGGTACTTTCCCGTGTCGTAAATTTTACGAAGAGAATGGTTAATCCTGAAAGTGAAATAGAATTCAGCCTGAAGTCTACTGACAATAAAGATATACGGGGCGAAAAGTTATTCTATAGCATCATAAATGATTATGGCGGGGAATCAGTCAATGAACAGATATTATGAAATGATATCTGGCTCGCGTAAAAATTCATTCACCATGGCGATCTTAAGAAGAACAGTTTGGTCTGCACTGCTGTTCTCTCACGTCGTCTGTTATGCAGGTTCTGATACGGTTATTTTTAACAGTGCATTTATGCGGTCAGCAATAGACGTTAATGATTATGCGCAAGGAAACCCTGTACTACCCGGAATACATCGGGTAGATCTGTATATAAATGAGAGGTGGAAAGGGCGTACAGACGTTAATTTTTCACTTCCGGATAATCAATCAAAAATAGCCCATGCGTGTTTCAATATAAAATTGCTATCAGAGTTGGGTATTGATAGTGAAAGACTCGATGAAAATGTCGTTTATCAGCTTAAAGATCCCCATCAATGTGCTGATATTAATAAATTGCTTCCCGGACTCGATGCCAGTTATGACGTTACCACTCAACATCTTAATGTGACAGCGCCGCAGATCTATTTACTTCGCCATGCCAGAGGGTATGTCAGCCCCGAACTTTGGGATAAAGGTATCACAGCGGCAACATTAGAATATGACTATAACGCCTATCATTCAGAAATGTCAGAAACGCAAAGTATCTCTACTCAATATCTCGGACTTCTCGGTGGTATAAACTGGGATGTCTGGCGTTTGCGATATAAAGGGTCTTTTAACCAGAGCGATGAAAATGGATGGGAATATGATAACGCCAGCACTTATCTCGAACGTGCGATAGTGCCGATACGCAGTAAGCTGGTGATCGGTGAGTCTATGACGGAAGGACAGGTCTTTGATAGCGTGGGTTTTCGCGGGGCCATGCTGGCATCCGATGACCGAATGTATATGGACTCGCAGCGCGGATACGCACCGGTGATCAGTGGCGTGGCGAATACTACTGCATTAGTTCAGATTTCACAGCGCGGCACGCGTATTTATGAAACCACGGTTCCACCTGGCCCGTTCGTCATAGATGAACTGTATCCGACAGGCACTGGAGGAGATTTGCTGGTCACAGTGAAAGAAGCGGATGGCAGCGAGCGTAGTTTTACCGTGACCTATGCGTCGATAGCTGAACTATTAAGGCCAGGGACAACCCGCTACACACTGATAAGCGGGACTTATCGTAATTCGACCGTGAATGAAAAACCCCTGATTGCAATGGGCACTATACGGCACGGTTTTACCAATCTGATCACGGGTTACGGAGGTGTATTAGGGGGAGGAGAGTATCAGTCGGTGGCCGGGGGGATTGCACTGAATACTTCGCTGGGCGCGATATCTTCGGATATCACTCATGCCCGTACTCAGTTACATAACGAAATCTCAAAAGAGGGGCAAAGTTACAGTTTGGCTTTCTCAAAAATACTGCCAGTGGTGAACACGAATATCACGCTGGCAAATTATCGTTATTCAAGCGCCGGTTACTACAGTATTGATGATGCAATGTTGATACGGGACCAGCAAACCTCTGCCGGAAACGCTTTTTATTCCAGCAGTATCAATCGTAAAAATCGTGTGCAGATCAGCGCAACACAGGATTTGTCGGAGGTCTGGGGAACATTGAATATCAGTGCAAGCACCCAGGATTACTGGAACAGAGGCGGGCGTGATACTGAATACCAAATGGGATACACCAACACTTTCTCATGGTTCAATTTGAATATTAATGCCAGCCGTACCCGGGATCTGGTGAAAAATATCTGGGACAACAAAATTGCCGTAGGCATTTCACTACCTCTGGGTAGCAGCGCAAATTCGGTTTATTTCAATTCCACCTATGTACAGGAACGTGATCATCAGGGGATTCAGAATTCGGTCTCGGGTTCCGCTGGCGATGAGCGTCAATATACTTACAGTGCTTTCGGCAATGCAGATCATTATTCATCGATGGGTAACCGCAATACCGCAGGCGCCAGTGGGAACTGGAATTCACCTTATACCCGTTTAGGAGGAAGCTTTTCAGCCGGACAAGGCTACCAGCAGTATGGGGCAACGCTTTCCGGCGGCGCAATTGCTTACGGAAATGGTGTGGTGTTCACGCCGATAATGGGCGACACCATGGCAGTTGTGGAAGCGAACCATGCCAGCGGCGCGAAAGTGGCGAATAATTCAAGCCTGGCTTTGGATAAATCAGGTAAAGCCGCAGTGCCTTATTTAACACCTTATCGGCAGAATAGCATCGAACTGGATCCAAAGGGGCTTTCCAATGATATTGCTCTCGACGTCACCCGCCAGAATAGCGTTCCGACGGCCGGTGCGGTGGTGTTATTGAAATATGAAACGGATTTTGGTTATTCCGCTTTGTTGCAAATCAGCTCGGTTCGTAACGAGGAAATTCCGTTTGGCACGCCTGTTACAGATGAGAAGAACGAGAGGGTTGGATATATCGCACAAGGAAGCCAGAGTTTTATTCGGGTAAAAAATAGCGAAGGGAAACTCAATGTGAAATGGGGAAGTTCGCCGTCGCAACAATGTGAATTATTGTACCAACTGCCCGCTGATAATCTGTCAGAGGAAGATTATCTCAGGCGTGCGAACGTGGTGTGCCAGTAAACAGGGAAGAAATGTTATGGCAAAAATTTTCAGGTCAATTCTCTTTATTGCGTTCGCCGGTATAAGTCATCCGGTATGGGGGGATGGTACGTGGGTCGATTGCAGCCGGACAAATTCTTATTACCAGTATTTCTCTACAACCACTATTCAGATTGGGAAAGATGCTGTTGTGGGAGATCTGCTGGGCGGGTGGATAACATCATCAGATCCGACCGCGTGGACTTGTGCGCAAAGAAGTTCCTCTCAGACGATTTCACCGCAACTCGCGGTTCAGGGTTATCCTCCTTATCCCATCTGGAATACGACGACGACAGAAGGCCAGGCCTACAGCGTTTATAATTCAACGGTGAAATCCGGACTGGGGTACATAGCCCGCTGGCGTTATACGGTGAAAGGTCAAACCAGCACCTGGTATCCGCTGACTGTAGCTGCTGGTATTTACCAAACACCAGCGGAACTCTTCCCTGTCACCTACGACAGCGGACGTTCATTTAATATCGGGGTTGATGTACAAATTCGTTTTGTAAAGACAGCAAATACGCTGACTGCGGGTACTACGCCTGTTTTTGATCCGATGTATACGCGGCATTATCAGTTTTACAACGGCGCTTCCAGCACCGGTGGGGGTACTTATATGATTGCGGAGTTCCTTGCGGGTGGGCTGGTCATTAATACCACGGGAGGCACCTGTACAACACCCAATGTGGATGTGACACTCCCGCCAGCCGCGCGGTCTGACTTTAGCGGTCCAGGCTACACAACATCCAGAACAGACTTTAAGCTCAATTTCACGCAATGTCCTGCTGGGCTGGCCAGCATCAGTTATTCGTTTATGCCAACAACAACGATTAAAAATAATTCACAGGGAGTGTTTGCGCCGGACAGTACTTCTACGGCAAGCGGCGTCGCGTTGCAAATGCTCACGGATCAGGACATTCCCGTGACGTTCAATACGGATTATCTGCTCACCAGTTATGATTCAGGAACGGCAAATACAAATTATTCTGTTCCTCTCAGGGCAGGTTTGTATCAAACAGAGAATACTGTATCTTCCGGCAATGTGAGTGGTTCAGTAACTTTTACGCTGAAATATAAATGACTAACAAAAATATTTTTTCTATGAAAATCCTATTATCATTACCCTATTTTATTTTAGCTTCAGTATTATTTTGGACAATGACTACAGAACAGGGAACAGGTGAAACTTACATTAACCGAACACGGTTAATATTCAGCCAAAAAGCAAATGATGAGTCCCTCAGTATTATCAATGAAGGGGCAAAACCTGCACTGATGCAATTATGGATTGATAAAGAAGAGCCTGAAGAAAAACCTGAGCATATTTATGTTCCCTTTGTTGTCTTGCCGCCAGTAGCAAGGCTTGAGCCAAAAAGTTCGCTGGGTATACGTGTATTGTTTACCGGTAAAGGGCCTTCCCTTACGGCTGATTCGGAGTCCTTGTTTTGGCTCAATGTTCTTGAAGTCCCGCCGAAAATGCCATTGTCGGAGGATAACCCTGTGTTACAAATGGCCATCCGCACCAGAATTAAAATTTTCTATCGTCCCAATGCGCTGGGAGATATAACCAGCAGTGACGCGGTAAAAAAATTACATTTTTCATACGTCAAAGATAGCAATAAGTCCCTACTCCAAATTGAAAATCGTTCACCGCTGTACGTGACGCTGACACAAATAAAATATGGAGAAGCGCATTGGGAAAATAATTTACCTCATGACGGAATGATCGCACCATTCAGCCATATCAGTCTCCCTGTTATTCAATTTACTGACAGCCGACAATTGTCGATGACCGTCCGTTACATTGATGATTACGGTGTCATAAGTGAATATCATCCTGCAGAATTGAATGAAACAGTAGCAATTGTCCAGTGAACTGCATCAGGATAACTGGACTGCTTGTCCAGTTTGTAGGTTTTTTAACCCGTCACTGACGTCATAATCCCTTCTGCTAAGTCGTTTGTTTTTCTTTATAGATTGTCATTGTGACTCCAGACTTAATAGGTCTGGAGTCATAAACCTTTTGCCTAAGATCCTATGACTTGTTATAAAACCGCCCTGTGATTTTTTCAGGTGAAATAGGGCTGATGAGCAACGCGGTATCCGGAACGATCAACGAAACACATTTTGCTGCCGAAAATGTTGGCCGGCATGTGCTTGCCTATCTTCAGAATGTGAAAATGACGCCGCTCGCAAAGCTGGATGATTTTGACGAAGAGGGTAACGCGACAGTCGGGCAGGTGATCAATGTCTGGATCCGGCTTTCATTGATCCTGACACGCCGTCGTCCGGAAATTGCCGTTTCCTCTTTAATGAAACATGTCCTGCCGGTGATTGGCGATGTGCCACTCAACAAAATTACCCGCCTGCGTCTGAATCGCTTATTCAATGTGTTGTTAGCGGACGGAAAAATTTCCGAAGCCAAAAGGGTATTTGCCCTGTGTAAGCAATTTTTTGGCTGGGCGGAAACGCAGGGATATCTCGCCCATTCGCCCTTGAGTTCGATGAAACGCCGTGACGTCGGGGGAAGAAATACGCCGCCCCGCGAGCGGGCATTAACTGATGCTGAAATCTGGATTTTCTGGCATGGTCTTGATTTATGGGATATTTCGGAACAATGTCGCTGGGCGCTACGCCTTTGTTTACTGACTGCCAGGCGTCCGGATGAAATCGTACGTGCCAGAAAAGAGGAGTTTCACCTGCTAATTGGTGTCTGGCGGCAGGGCACGCGTAATAAATCAGCCCGCGATCATAGCCTGCCCCTGACATCTTTAATGGTGACCTGTGTGGAAGCATTGTTGGCGGCCAGTCCAAAAAATAGTCCGTGGCTGGTTCCGTCTCCGCTCGATGCACAAAAACCGTTATCGCGGGGGGCCGTCACTCAGGTTATCCGCCGGATGTTACGTGCAGAAAGAGGGCTGGGCATTGAGCCATTTGCAACACGGGATTTGCGCCGGACAGCCAGATCCAAATTATCCTCCCTGAATGTCCCTAACGATGTTGCCCGTAAAATCATGAATCATTCGCTCGAAGGTATTGACCGTGTTTACGATACCCACGACTATCTGCCGCAAATGAAAAAGGCGCTGGAAGCATTTTCTGACAATATTCAGGGCATTATCAGCGCGCCGGATTACTTCGATTTGCGCCATAAATTTGAGGGTGAATCCCTGCAAGTTCCTGCGATATCGCTGCTTTATATGGAAAGATAGGTTTTTTTTGCAATAGAAATATCTGCAATTTTTTTGTGATTTAACGATTAACAGACCGGCCCGCACGCGCCGGAAATAAGCCGCTGATATCAGCTGCTACACTTGAGTATTGATTTGGCGTTGCCAGAGGACAGAGGAATTAATGATGCTTTCACAACCAGAGAACGCAAACAGCTTGCCGGAACCGACGCAGACTATTTTACTAAGCACAGGAACGGCGGAACAAAAACGTCAGGAAATACGTGATTACTATATTCAGACCTGGGAACTGTATGAAAGCCTGTTTGATTGTCTGGCGGACGAACGTGCTTACTTCAACAAAGCGATTTCCCTGCGCCATCCGCTGATTTTCTATTTTGGTCATACCGCCACTTTTTATATCAACAAGCTCATGGCGGCAGGTTTAATTCCTAAGCGTATTGATTCCCACATCGAGGCGATGCTGGCGATTGGCGTGGACGAAATGAGCTGGGACGATCTCGATGATCAGAACTATAACTGGCCATCTGTCGCCAATTTACGGACATATCGCAACAAAGTTCGCGAAGAAGTGCTTGCCATTATCGATACGATGCCACTGAGTTTACCGATCGACTGGAACAGCCCGGCGTGGGTGATCCTGATGGGTATCGAGCATGAACGCATCCATCTTGAAACGTCCAGCGTACTGATCCGCCAGTTACCAGTGGAATGGGTTAAACCTCAGGCACACTGGCCTGCGTGTGAACTGGCAAGACATGACCGGAAAACGGTGCCTGAAAACGTAACAGTAGCCGTGAAAGGTGACGTTGTCACACTAGGTAAGCAGGACGACACGTACGGCTGGGACAACGAATACGGCACGTCAGAGCATAAAATCCAGGCATTTAGCGCCAGCAAAATGCTGGTGAGCAACGCCGAATTCTATACTTTCGTCGAGGCGGGCGGCTACCAGAATCCTGAGTGGTGGGATGAAGAAGGTGCAGGATGGCGTGAGTTTGCGCAGGCAGAAATGCCGACATTTTGGGTCGGTTCGCCGCGTGAACCTGAGCAACTGAAATTACGTCTGATGACTGAAGAAGTGCCGATGCCGTGGGACTGGCCTGCAGAAGTCAATCAGCTGGAAGCGGCGGCATTTTGTCGCTGGAAAGCAAAACAAACCGGCGAATCTGTTCAGTTGCCGACCGAAGCAGAATGGATGATTTTACGTAATCAGGTGCCTGGCGATCAGCCAGACTGGCAGACTGCGCCGGGTAATATCAATCTGGCCTGTTGGGCTTCTTCGTGTCCGGTAGATCATTTCGCACAGGGCGATTTTTACGATATTGTCGGGAACGTCTGGCAATGGGCATCAACCCCCATCAGCGGGTTTGATGGTTTCCGTGTGCATCCGTTATATGACGATTTTTCGACGCCGACTTTTGATGGTAAACACTCGATGATCAAAGGCGGAAGCTGGATTTCGACCGGTAACGAGGCATTGAAATCTTCCCGTTACGCGTTCCGCCGTCACTTCTTCCAGCATGCAGGTTTCCGATATGTGGTGTCCAGTCATCAGGAACTGATCACGGTGAATCCGTATGAAACCGATGGTTTAGTGGCTCAGTATCTGGATTTCCAGTACGGTCCGCGCCACTTTAACGTACCAAATTACGCCGAACAACTTGTTGATATAGCTGTAAAAAATGTCAGTCAGAAAGGCAGAGCGCTGGATATCGGCTGTGCGACCGGCCGCGCCAGTTTCGAGCTTGCACGTCATTTTGATGCCGTCGTGGGCATGGATTATTCCGCGCGGTTCATCGATGTCGCTCTGGCTTTGGCGAGAGGCGAAGCTTGTCGTTATGTGATCCCGGAAGAGGGTGATCTGGTCGATTATTGCCAGGCGACGCTGACAGAGGTAGGGATCAATGCGCAGCAGACAGAACGTGTCAGTTTTGTGCAGGGTGATGCGTGCAATCTTAAACCGCAGGCTGAATTGTATGATTTGGTTCTGGCGGCAAACCTGATTGACCGTCTGCGTGAACCGGCGCGGTTCCTGAAAGACATCACACCAATGATTCGCTCAGGCGGATTGCTGATGCTGTCATCGCCGTATACCTGGCTTGAAGAATTCACCCCAAAAGAGAACTGGGTAGGGGGTTTCCGCGAGAACGGTGAAGCAGTGACTACCCATCAGGCATTGCGCCGCCTTCTGGCCAGTGATTTTGAGGAAATTCAGCAGCCACAAGATGTGCCATTCGTTATCCGGGAAACTGCAAGAAAATTCCAACATACCGTCGCGCAGTTGACGATATGGCGTAAACGATAAGACGTTTTTTGAGAACTCAGGCGGTCGCTATGCGACCGCTTTTTCATGTCTTCGGAGATCATATTGGCAAGAGCTGGTGTTCATTCCCTGACAGACCGATAGTTAAAATGAAGCTGAATTAGTCACTGTTGTTTATTTTTGGAATATATAGAATGTTGTAACTAAAAAGCATGAATTAAACCATTTACCCTTCGACCAACAGCGGGCTCGCGTCACACTAGCTTTGAAAGCAGGCGCTCCGGTTCAGAGCCGCCGTCAGACTGTCGAAGGTTGGCGATCCGCTGGACCACAAAGTAGAATCGGGCCAATGGCTGTGTGAAAAAGAGGGGGTATCGTCGCGAACTTTCGCGATTTGGTGTTCGTGAATTCACAAATACTCAGGCAGTTTGGGCAAGGAAAGCCGGCTAAGTGCATCATCGATACGTGAACAAACGCAGTTGAACAAGCATTAAAATTAGTGGGTTATCTCATCGTGACAGGTAACCGCAATGAGAAGGTGCCTGCGAAGGTAAGGTGAAAAACTTTTATTAATTGCCTATAGACGACCGGTCTAATTCAGCAATCAATTTTAAATACAGGAAATTAATCATGTTTAAAAAATCATTGACTACTCTGGCTTTAAGCCTGGTTTTGTCAGTTTATGCTCAGTCTTCAATGGCGGCGCCGGTAAAAAACATCATTCTGGTACACGTGCTTTTGTGGATGGTTCAGGTTGGGATCCAGTGGCCCGCATCCTGAATAAAGCAGGCTATAAAGTGTCGATTGTTCAGGAGCCTCAAACCTCGCTGGCTGATGATGTCGCGGCGACTCGACGCGTTCTGGCGTTACAAAGTGGTAAATCATTGCTGGTTGGCCATAGCTACGCCGGAATGATCATCAGTGACGCGGGAAATGATCCCTCTGTTGCCGGCCTGGTTTACATCGCAGCGTTTCAGCCGGAGCAAGGTGACTCATTGCTGAGTTTGGCGAAAAAATATCCGCCAGCCGCTCAGTCTATTACTGAAACACCAGATCACTTCCTTTATATCAAACCGGAAAATTTCCATGCGGACTTTGCTGCTGACTTGCCAGTCAAAGAAACAAATCTGTTGGCGCAATCTCAACTCATGCCTGCAGTAGCAGCATTTAGTGCCCCGGCAGGCGTTCCGGCATGGAAAACGAAGCCAAGCTGGGCCGTAGTGGCGACGCAGGATCGTGCTATTAATCCAGAACTGGAGCGTTTTATGGCAAAACGCGCACACAGCACCGTTACTGAATTGAAAGGCAACCATGACATTTACGCATCGCAACCGGAGAAAATTGCGACCCTGATCGAGAAAGCGGCACAAAGTTTATCTCAGTAAACATCAGTGAAATGCTTTCCTGGCCAGCCATTATTGAATGATTGCCAGGTATAAAAGCAAACATACAAAAAAACACTTCTACATCAAATGCGCCGCCCATGAGGCGTCGCCAACAGAAAAGAGAATAAAGTGATGAAAACTATTCAGGTGAAAGACGGTTCTAAGATTGCATATAAAGACTTTGGCAAGGGACAAACCATTATTTTCTCCCACGGCTGGCCATTATCAAGTGATGCATGGGACGCGCAAATGTTGTTCTTCGGTCAGCAGGGGTTCCGTGTAATAGCTCACGATCGCCGCAGCCATGGCAACTCAAGTCAGACGTGGGAAGGCAATGATATGGATACCTACGCTGAAGATTTATCATCACTCATCGAACAGTTAGATCTCAACGATGTTGTTCTGGTTGGACACTCTACTGGCGGTGGTGAAGTCGCACGCTATATCGGTACGTATGGCTCGGCACGCGTCAGCAAAGCAGTACTTATCGGCGCAGTACCTCCGGTTATGCTGCAAAGCGAGAACAATCCTGGCGGTCTGCCTATGGAAGTGTTTGATGGCATCCGTGCTGCGGTCGAAAATGACCGTTCACAGTTCTACAAGGATTTGACCACGCCGTTTTTCAACTACAATCGTTCGTCAGAGACGCCTTCTGATGGTGTGAGAGAAAGCTTCTGGCTTCAGGGAATGAAGGGGGGGATTAAAGGTCAATATGACTGTATTAAACAGTTCTCTGAGGTTGATTTCACTGATGACCTTAAGAAAATCGATGTGCCAACCCTGATCATGCATGGTGATGATGATCAGATCGTTCCGCTGGCCGACACTGCCATTCTGTCCGCGCAACTCGTCAAAGATTCGCAGCTCAAGGTCTATGCAGGATTTGGCCACGGGATGACAATCACCCAAGCCGGGACGATTAATGAAGACCTGCTGCGATTCATTGAAGAGTAATACGATGTGGAGAAATCTACAAATAAGCTCTAGTAAAATGGAATGTTTATAACTTGCCTGCAGACGACTGGTCTACGTTTAGATTGTTAATCTAAAATTCAGGTGGTTTATTATGAAATTGTCATGAATTAAGAAGTTTGGTACATAACTGTTGACGAAGATTAGCGGCAACGCTCTATAAGGCAGAGGATACCAGCGGTGTCTGCTGAACGTTTTAAGAAATTATTAAGAAACAAGCGTGTTATTATATAAATGCCGGGCATCATCTCCCGGCATATTTTACACTGAAAATAACATTATTTATCAGTCGGACCACAACCACCGATCATTTTAGAAATTGAAATGGCAGGGTGAAGTAAGTACATGTAATCACAGTTCTTTTCTTTATTATAAACGCTACCAGTACAACCAGAAAGCGTAGAGACCACAGCAGCGAGGACAAACAACTTGACTAAAGACTTCATGTAAAATTCCTTTTCAAAAAAGTTGATTAATATTAATCGCACTCGCAACCAGGCGAGCGGCAGCAATATACCTTTAATTACCAATGAGAGACAAATTAAAAATTAGTTTTATTTCATTCATCATGCCAATATTAAACACACACGCAGCCATATCATTCATTAAAATGATAACTCACAGTGGATATATTATTTTAATTACAGAACACCTGGCATATACACATAAAAAACAGTTCTAATCATAAATAATGAGGCTATTACACCTGAGTTCATTTGTTTGCGTGATGAGATGTGTGTGCCATATCCATCATGTCGTGAGTGACTATTTCCTCCACGGAGGGCTGTTTTCGCAGATCATTTAATGACAAACTGCCACTTTTACGCAATGGGATGATATCTGTCTGATGAATGCGCGTTTTTATACTTTTTGTTTTGCGTTGTTCTTCGCTAATTTGTTCTCAGCAAATGTAGCCGAAGCGTCCCCGGCAGGTATAACCCAGTCGCAATGCGTGGCCCTAAAAAACTCCCGCATCGATGCTGCCAAAATAGGTTTGCCAACCCGCGGCGCGCTGGTGACCAATGTTGCGATGGCCGGTCATCCCGGTAATCAGCACTGCAAACTCGAAGGACTGATTAAACCCATTGATGTGACAGCACCTGATATTAATTTTCAGCTTTACCTGCCCCTCATATGGAATGGTAAAGCCCTGCAACTCGGCGGCAGCGGATTCGACGGTGCCGTTAAGGATGCGGATACTGCCCGGCTGGCGCCAGCCGCTACACCCGGCGCGCTGAAACAAGGTTACGCGACTTTTGGCAGCGATTCCGGGCATCAGGGCGGCGTATCCGATGCGTCTTTTGCTCTCAACCAGGAAGCCTGGGATAATTTTGCCGGTGCTCAGATTAAGAAAACCCACGATGTCGCGGTCGCACTCATCACACAAGCTTACGGTAAAAAACCCTCGCGCCTGTATTTTCAGGGCAATTCTCAGGGTGGACACGAAGCACTTGCTGCAATTCAGCGCTTCCCGCTCGACTATGACGGCGCGATCGCCATTCATCCGGTTTACAACGTCGTCGAATTGCACATGGCGGGTATCCGTATCGGGCAGGCAATTTACAACACGCCGGGTGCGTGGATTTCACCGGCAAAAGCCGCGCTGATTGCCAACGCCGTGACCGGTGCCTGCGATAAACTGGACGGTCTGGCCGACGGCGTGGTCGCCAATCCTGATGCCTGTAGTGCGACATTTAAAATTGCGCATCTGCGTTGTCCGCAGGGCAAAGATACCGGGTCAAATTGTCTTTCAGACACGCAAATAGCGCTGGTCGACCTGCTGAATAAGCCCGTACAACTTGGCATAAAACTGCCTACCGGCGATCATTTTGCGCCCTGGCCGATATTACGCGGTGCTGACGCTTCCGCGCTGGTCAGCGTATTTGGCTCCGGCGCAGACAAGCCGAAACCCGAAGCCACAAATATCATTATTTCCTTTCCTTATATGATGGGCGATCAGGCTGTTCGTTATGAAATCATGCGTAATGCGGATTACGACTCTCTGAAATTCGACCCGGCCTCACATCAGCCGCGCCTCAAAGAGCTGGCTGCGCAGGTCGATAACGACGATGCGAACCTCAGCGCCTTTGTACAGCACGGGGGTAAGTTGCTGCTGATGCACGGTACCGCAGACATGGCAGTACCACCGGGGAATACCGTGGCGTATTACGAAAAACTGAAAGCGGAATTCGGCGAGAAAGAGCTCCGTCAGTTTGCACGCTTCTACCTGGCACCCGGCTTTACCCACAGCAGCGGAACTTTTCGTGCGAGCTGGGATTCACTCGGCACGCTGGATAAGTGGGTCGATCATGGGATCCCACCCGGGCAGCAAGTTATGATTGATGTCAACAAACTGACGGCAGGACGTGAAATGCCCTTATGTGATTACCCGTTGTATCCGAAATATAACGGGCAGGGTGATATCAGGTCAGCGTCGAGTTTTGTGTGTACTAATCAGTAAGTGGCCTGAAACGTCAGGCTGCTGTCATTTTCGGCGAGTACAATTTTCACAGAGATTGCAAGTCATTTACCTATATAAAATCACAGGTGAATGAACGTTCTCAAAAAATCTTGAACATCCGTCCAAGTCTTGGCATTATCCTCATCTGCCTACTCTGCTTCGGATTTTTCAGTGGTCTACCTGTGTAAAGAAGCCCGTCGCAATACTATTCTGGAAGCTGCTGCGCGAATTGCCCGCCGTGAAGGACTGGCCGCGACCACCGTTCGTCGTGTCGCGCAAGAAGCCGGTGCGGCAACCGGTCAGGTTCATCACCATTTTTCCAGCGCCGCTCAGCTGCGGGCTCAGGCCTATACGCAGGTGATGAAAATCCTCAAAGCCCAGCTGGAAGAAAAGTCTCTGACTCTGACAGCCCGCGAACGGCTGAACCTGTTGCTGGTTGATCCGCAAGACGAAGAATCTCTGATGGCGATCCCACTGTGGCATGAAGCCATGTTGCTGACCGAGCAGGAGCCGCTGATGAAAGCTGCATTTGCACTTTCAGTGTCTGACTGGCATCAGCTGGTGTCTGATGCCATCAGCTTTGGCAGACAGAAAGGGGAGTTTGTGCAGGGCGAATCGCCGGAGCATATTTCCTGGCGCCTGATTGGCCTGAGCAGCAGCATGGATGCCATGTCGCGACTGGAAACTCTCGGACTGAGCCCGACCTGCGCGCAATACAACCTCGGCCGCGCCATTGAAAATGAGCTGTATGCTCATAACTCTTGCAGTAAGGAAACGACAGATGTTTAAAACATATTTGCTTCTCGGACTGGCTATTGTGGCGGAAGTCATCGCGACCAGTAGTCTGAAAAGCTCGGAAGGATTCACCCGTTTATGGCCAAGCGTCGTTACATTGCTGGGCTATACGATTGCCATCTTCTTATTATCTCTGACTCTGAAAACCCTGCCGACCGGTATTGCTTATGCCATCTGGTCCGGCGTCGGTATTGTTCTGGTCTCTGCGATTGGTTGGTTTGGTTACGGACAAAAGCTGGATACGCCGGCGATTATTGGCCTGGGGCTGATCATCGCGGGCGTCATCGTAGTGAACGTGTTTTCAAAATCTGTTGCGCACTAAGCCGCGCAACTTTATAGCAGCACAGGGAGTTCATTTTGCAGAGCGAACAAAAACCTGATTTTCACGATGACCTGATCAAAGAGTTACTCTACTGGATCGAAGTCAACTTAAGTGACCGTCTGACCATGGAAAAAGCCTCGAAAAAAACCGGCTATTCTCCGTGGTATCTTCAGCGTTTGTTTAAAAGTAAAACGGGTTACGCACTGGGCAAATACATCCGTGACCGCCGTCTGACCATGGCGGCGATCGCGTTACGTCTTACCAATATGCCGATCCTCGATATTTCGTTGTATTACTCTTATGACTCGCAGCAAACATTCACCCGTTCATTCAAAAAGAACTTTGCAGAAACACCGGGGATGTACCGCCGCAATGCGTCATGGACAATGAACGGGATCACCGCACCGCTGACCGTCGATGAGTTTCCTCAACCGAAATACGAAATTGTCGATTTGCCGGAAATGGCGTTCGAAGGGGAAACCGTCGTCCATTCGTATCCGATAGAAGCTTTGTTCAACAGTAAAAACCACGTTCATCGTGCCGAATTGCTGCGCTATCTGGAAACGCCGGAATCCCTGCTGGCACCGGTTTGGGGACTTTCAGATTGCCGCCCTGATACTCACGACGAAGTCGCCAATGCCCTGCAGATGGAATACACCGTAGCGCATCAGGTAAAACTCAGTGACAGCCACACCATCCTGGTTCCGGCCAGCCGTTATCTGAAGATCAATTATCCTTACGATCTCAGCCGGTTGAATGATTTTATCCTGTATCTGTATTCGGTATTTTTACCGACACTGGGTCTGGAGTTCATCATGCAGCCCGACCTTGAAAAGTATTCCCGCGAATCAGCACTGAACGGTGTGACCTGCGAATATTACATTCCGCTGGCCCAGCTCTGAGCGGGTTTGCAGGGGACAGGGAAGCGTTATGCTTATAAAAAAGCCTCCCGAAACGAGAGGCTGGGCAGGCGGGAAGGGGATCAGTTAAAGACCATACCGCCGTCAATCAGCAGTGACTGACCGGTCATGTAATCTGAATCCGGGCCTGCAAGATATGAAACACAGGCAGCCACATCTTCAGGTTCTGATAGACGTTTGAGCGTGATGTTTTTTGCAAACTCCTGCGTACCATAACCCGCCGGTTTTCCTGCAGCAGCAGAAACCTGACGGTCAATTTCTTCCCACATCGGTGTTTTGACGATCCCCGGACAGTACGCATTCACGGTAATCCCCAGATATGCCAGATCGCGCGCAGCAGTTTGCGTCAGGCCACGTACCGCAAATTTACTCGAGCTGTAAATCGCCAGTTCAGGATTGCCTACATGTCCGGCCTGCGAACAAGCATTGATGATTTTACCGCCATGCCCGGCAGCTTTGAATGCTTTCACCGCCGCCTGAATACCCCAAATCACACCTTTCACATTGATATTATAAACTTTGTCTACAATTTCAGGCGTGATGTCTTCGATGAGGGTTGTCGGCGCAATACCGGCGTTATTGACGATAACGTCGAATCCACCAAGTTGTTTCGTCGCAGCCTCTACCGCAGCAAAAACTTGTTCGCGGTCTGACACATCGGCAAGCAGGGCAACCGCGTTGCCACCAGCATGGTTGATTTCCTCAGCGACTTTTTTCGCCGTGTCTGCGTTATAATCCACGACAGCGACGGCAAAACCATCCTTCGCCAGACGCAGCGCAATTGCCCGGCCAATCCCCTGACCACCACCTGTTACTAAAGCCACTTTTCCATTTTTAGACATACCACTATCCTCTATGTATTCGGTATCTTTTCAGGTGCTGCGCGCAAGGCACGGTTTGACCGACCCGATCGCCTTACGTGAGCTACTTACTGGTTTACGCCTGTGTGCCGGGATGTGCAATTGTTAGCCACGGTCATTAACTTATAGAATTCAAATAGGTAGCAAAGTACATTTACGCAAATAAACCAGAAACGCACTGAAATGGGAAATACCAGGGATAGAGAAATGAGCCATACCGATGTTATTGCTTTTCACGAGCGTCTGACCGCGCTTGTACGCTCTTTACAAATTGCGCCGCAGGTTGCGGAGAATCAGGTGCTTGACCGGATGGCGTTAAGCTTCCGAAAACTGCTTAACTTTTTAGCAGAAGATGATGCAAGCACCCAGCAGGCCTTTTTATTGCCTCCTCAGGCACAGGAAACGCAACGATTACTGTGTGACCTGATGGCTGAAAATCTTTCAACAAGTCAGGAGAATAAGTTGTTTCGTGAGGATATTTCCGCCGTGCTGATGGCACAATGCTTTACCGGCATTCTGGTGCAACTGGCACAAACCCCAGGGGATCCGCAAACGCGTCATCAGAACAGTCTGGCGTGTGCGAAGTTGTTCTGCGAGGGTGTCTGGCTGGGGAAGTTATAGTCCAAAACTTCATAAAGAAAGCATAAATCGTTGGTTCTGTTTGCAGGCAGAAAAAGGTTAACTGAGGTCATTCCAGCAGAAGATACTGTCTGCTACGAGTCTGTAAAGCTTGTTGCATAAAAGCTTTAAACAGAAAGCCGTGAATAACCGGAGGCCTTTATGTCAACGATCGCTCAAACTGCTGAACACCGCTCCTTATGGCAGCGCATTACTCAACGTAAGCCGCGCCACCAGACTGAAGAAATGGCGCAGGACACGTCGCGTCTGCTGGAAAGTTTTCTGGCAACCGGTTGTCTGTACGGTATTGATGTAGGGAACAGTGATCCGGCCTGGTTTCGCCGCCCCTGACCGCTATATACGTTTAATGCGCTTCAGCTACTGGAACGAGCTGTGCGATTAACCTGAGTTTCTCCTGATAGTGCTTGCTGTACCCTTAATAACCGGTGTTGCCCTTGTGCCTGGCACAGTGTCAGCCTCCGTTATGAAGGTTGTTGTGGAAAGTCTCTCTGACCTCGTCGTAGAAATTTTAGTTCTCTCTCAATTGTTGAGCCCATAACTTTCGCCGGTTATGGGTTTTTTTATGCAAAAAAAACCCCGCAGTCAGGCGGGGTAAATTGTAAAGCCGCTAAGGGGGACACGGCGCGATCTATTAAGTTAAAACCAAGGAAGGGTAAATCGAATTCCAGTGATGATGCCGGAACTCGTAAATTAAATTATCACACTACATTGCCTTACTATAAATATAAATTTTGCATATATTTTAGCACATACATTCACGGAATATATCAAAACAGCCTAATGAAATAATTAGCAATAAATAATAAAACCAAAAGAGATAATTTATCTACTGAGCAACGGAACTCTGTAGGTAGTATTAACACGAGCTTAGACTCATTGATAATGTATATATAATAAATTCAAGTATTCAATTAAATGATAAAGGAATGACATCATGAAATTAAAAGCATTGGCGATTATTATCCCGGCATTACTGGTTGCAGGCGCAGCTCATTCAGCAGAAATCTATAACAAAGATGGCAACAAATTAGATCTGTACGGTAAGGTTGATGGTTTGCATTATTTTTCTGACGATGCTGGCGCAGACGGCGATCAGACTTATGTCCGTGTCGGTTTTAAAGGTGAAACACAAATCAATGATCTGCTGACTGGTTACGGCCAGTGGGAATACAACATTCAGGCCGATAATTCTGAAGGCAGTACCGGAACATCAGGTAATGCGACCCGTCTGGGATTCGCGGGTCTGAAATTTGGTGAGTATGGTTCCTTTGACTATGGTCGTAACTACGGTGTCGTATACGACGTTGAATCCTGGACCGATATGCTGCCTGAGTTTGGTGGCGATACTTACACCACTGCAGACAACTTCATGGTAGGTCGTACCAACGGCGTGGCAACCTACCGTAACACTGACTTCTTCGGCGAAGTGAAAGGCTGGAACTTTGCTCTGCAGTATCAGGGCGCAAACGACGGTGATATCACAGGAGAAGGCACCAATAACCGTGGTGGTCGTTCCATGCGTCAGCAAAATGGCGATGGCTTCGGCATCTCTACTTCCTATGATTTCGGCATGGGTGTGAGTGCAGCAGCAGCTTATGCTTCTTCAGACCGTACTAACGACCAGGTAAATCTTACAACAGCAGACGGCGATAAAGCTGACGTATGGACTGCAGGTCTGAAATACGATGCTAATGGTCTCTATCTGGCTACTATGTATTCCGAAACCCGTAATATGACGGGTTACGGTGATCGTGATGATACGATTGCAAACAAAACCCAGAACTTTGAAGTGACGGCACAATACCAGTTCGATTTCGGTCTGCGTCCTTCTATTGCTTACCTGCAATCCAAAGGCAAGGATCTGAACTCAGATATTCATCTGAACTCAGACTGGAATGATAAAGACTTGGTCAAATATGTTGAAATCGGCACGTCTTATTATTTCAACAAAAACATGTCTACCTATGTTGATTATAAAATCAACCTGCTGGATAACGATGATGACTTCTACAAAGCAGCCGGTATTTCTACCGATGATATCGTAGCAGTCGGTCTGGTTTACCAGTTCTGATGCTCGTGATTAAGATGCTTGTGATTTAAATCGCAAATATCAATATTGAAAGCCCATCTTCGGATGGGTTTTTTTTTCGCATTACTGATTTTCATGAACAGTTTGTTAATATTATATTGATAAGTCTAATCATAATAACACTCTTCTGTTTCCCCCTTTAACCGCACAATCCTTTTCACTCGAGCCAGTGAGCTTGTGATAGACAAAGCCCAGAAATAGCCAGAAGCCCGATGGAGTTCTTCTTCAGGAGCCTGAAGAATGAATGTGTGCGAGTGACTGGTTACGTAAGCTTCTGCGATGCTGCCCATGAAATAACAGATTAGCAACTGGGCTCCCGTCAGAATGCGGTCTCCAGTGTCTCCAGCACGTTGTAATTCTCATCGACCAGCAGCAGCGCTTTCCATTTGTCGAAGGTCAGACAGGGGTGAGAGGTGCTGAATACCAGAATATCCTCCACCTGCACGTTGGCATCAGGAGCCAGTTCCAGCATCGCGTGCTGGTCCATAATTCCCGTGGTTTTGATGCTTTTTGCCGTCAACGGAAGTGCTTTACCCTGACGGTAATGCGCCACCGGCTGCGGCAGACCTGCGTCGAAGGCGCTGTCGCGCTTGCCGAAGTTCACAATCGCACGGCCACTTTCCGGCACCGATTGCACCATTGCAACCAGTTCCAGCGCTGAAATCAAATCACCCCCCAAATCACAGGCCACAGGGTCGCGGGCCATCAGGTCGTCTTGTGCCTGCTGATAAATGCCTGAGTCGTGGGTGATGTAGCAGCCGGGGCGAATCACCACACGGCAGTTTGCCGGTTTTTGTACTTCCAGCCAGACGTTACACACTACGTCATACCAGACTGATCCTGCGCCCGTGAGGATAAATTCCCCTTCGACATAGCGTTCAAGCTGGCAGGCAAGGCCTGCGGCATCGCGTAACAACGCTTCCACTTTGGGCTGCGGATTGTCACCGTGCAGCACCCCCTCGTAAAGTTCGAGGCCGCGTAAATGTAAGCCCGGCAAGCCAGAAATCTCTTCTGCCAGCAGCAGGGCCTGCTCGGTGGTACGGCAGCCGCAGCGCCCGCCGGGTACGCCCAGCTCGATCAAAATATCCAGCTGCTGGTTCTGCGCGCTGAAAAATGCCGAAAGGGTTTTGGCATTGGCAAGGCTGTCAACGCAGCAGAGGTAATCGACGTCCTGATATTCATTTTTGAGCGCTGAAATCAGCTGCATATTCGCTTTGCCCACCAGCTGGTTAACCATCAAAACCCGCTTCATGCCGCTTACCATCGCGATACTGGCTTGCCAGGCGCTGCCCACGCCAACGGCCCAGGCGCCAGCACGCTGCTGTTGCTGAAAAATCCACGGCGTCATAGTGGTTTTGCCATGAGGCGCCAGCGATACGCCACGGGTATCGGCATAGCGTTGCATCCACTGAATGTTATTTTCCAGAGCGGATTTTTTGATCACAGCGGCGGGCAGGCAGACGTCTTCATTCAGCATGTTGGCTGGGGAAACCAGGAGCGCTGACTTGTGCGGAACGAGGTTACCTTCTTGGTATTTCATAACATAGTTCCTTTCATTTTTTTAATCTTTCATTATAAATATCAATATTAACTTAATGAAAAATAGGTATTTTTATTTTAATTAAGCAATTTTATGAATAAAAGTATCAGGTAAGCATGTGTGTTTTGTGTAGTCTTCCACTGTTTTCCATCCTTGTAAATGGTTAAATTTAACTCAGAACACTATGAAGGGCAGGAACGTATGAAGTTTGATTATCTGTTCAGAAACGTTACGGTCATTGATGGCAGCGGAGGGGAACAATACCGCGCCGATGTTGCAGTGCAGGGCGAACGTATCGCTAAAATTGCACCGGCAATCCGTGGTCAGGCTGTGCATGAAATCGACGGTACCGGCCGCGTGCTGGCGCCGGGATTTATTGACGTGCATACACACGACGACATCAATGTGATCCGGCTGCCGGAGTATCTGCCTAAGATCAGTCAGGGCATTACTACGGTGATTGTTGGCAACTGCGGTATCAGTGCAGCCACGGCGACCATCAAAGGCCACGTGCCAGACCCGATGAATTTACTCGGTGAGGCAAAGCATTTTATCTACCCGACGGTGAGTGCTTACGCTCAGGCCGTTGAGCAGGCGAGACCGGCGATTAACGTCGGTACGCTTATCGGCCACACGGCATTGCGTAATAACCATATGGATGACCTGTTTCGCACCGCGACGGCAGAAGAAATCAGCGGGATGCGCGCAGAGCTTAGACTGGCGTTGCAGCAGGGCGCGTTGGGGCTGAGCACCGGCCTGGCTTATGCTTCGGCATTTCACTCTTCGACGGAAGAAGTGATGGCGCTGGCAGAGGAACTCGCTGCACAGAAGGGCATCTATACCACCCATTTGCGTTCCGAGTTTGAGCCGATTCTGGAGGCACTCGATGAGGCGTTTCGCATTGGTCGTCACGGCAACGTGCCGGTGGTGGTGTCCCACCACAAATGTGCAGGAGCGAAGAACTGGGGGCGTACGGTGGAAACACTGAAGCTGTTCGATAAAGTGCGCGAAACGCAGGATGTTTCCTGCGATTGCTACCCGTATTCGGCCAGCTCTTCTACGCTGGACCTCAAACAAATCACCGACGAGTTTGAAATAGTCATCACCTGGTCTGAGCCGCATCCGGAAGTGGCCGGACAGTCGTTACAGCAGATTGCGCAAAGCTGGTCGATGTCACTTCACGAAGCTGGAAAATTACTGATGCCCGCCGGCGCCATTTACTACAACATGGACGAGCGCGATGTCCGGCGCGTGCTGAGTTATCCGGTCACGATGGTGGGTTCCGACGGACTGCCAAACGACCCGATGCCGCATCCGCGTCTGTGGGGCGCATTTCCCCGGGTGCTTGGCCATTACAGCCGCGACAAGAAAATTTTCCCGCTGACGGTGGCGGTTCATAAGATGACGGGCATGTCCGCGGCACGTTTCCAGCTTGCTGAACGCGGGCTGGTCAGACAGGGCTATTTCGCCGATCTGGTGATGTTCGACCCGCAAACCGTGCGCGATGTGGCCAGTTTTAGCGATCCCCAGCAGCCTGCGGCGGGTATCGAAGCGGTGCTGGTCAACGGCGTAATGAGTTATGGCCGGGATAAAAAGGTTATCGGTCGCGCCGGGCGTTTTTTACGCCGGTAGAATTTTGCGGGGAGAGCCTGACGCTGTCCCCTGAGCACGCATTTATACGTATGCATAAGGAGCAATGATGAGTATTAAACGTTACGGAGTGGGCGGGAGTACGGGAACGGGCGGGCAGCCACTGCCGTTTGCCAAGGCCGTAGAGGCGGGCGGCTGGCTTTATGTTTCCGGGCAAACACCGATGAAAGATGGCGAAGTGGTGGAAGGGGGTATTATCGAGCAGTCGCGGCTGGCTATCCAAAACTGCGTGGACATCATGGAGAGCGCAGGCTACACCCTGGCGGATGTGGTGCATGTGAAGGTGTTCCTGACCGACGCGCGTTATTTCCAGTCCTTTAACAAAGTGTTCAGCGAGTTTTTTTCCGCCCATCCTCCGGCCCGCGTCTGCTGCGTTGCGGATCTGGTGGTGGATTGCAAAGTAGAAGTGGACCTGACCTGTTATAACGCTGAACGCGTGAAGTAATTATTCCGTGATCAGGCCGGATGCCCTCTGCGTGCATCCGGCTTATTAAAATATATTTATAAATAACTCAGGTGCGCTACGAACGTGCCAACGGGCTTTCTTTGTCTTTTTTCAGGGAGCCATTGCAACTTAATTAATCTGGAAGTGAGCCATGAATAATTATTCTTTTCTTATTTGGTTTGCAATATATGCATGCGCCATGATTACACTGGGCTGGTATGTGTCACGTAATCAGAAAAATGGCGATGACTTTTTATTAGGCGGACGTTCATTACCCTTAATTTTAACGCTGGGATCCACCGTAGGCACGATGGTCGGTACGGGGTCGAGCGTCGGCGCGGTGGGCTTCGGTTACACCAACGGCTGGGCGGGCATGCTGTATGGTCTGGGCGGTGCGGTAGGTATTCTGCTGCTGGCCTGGTTGTTTGCGCCGGTGCGTAAAATGCGTTTTATGACCATGAGCGAAGAGATCTCTTATTACACTGGCGGCATTAAAATCATTAAAAATGTCGTGGCAATATTAATCTTTATTGCATCTATTGGCTGGCTGGGGGCGCATATTCTTGGTGGTGGTTTATATCTTTCATGGGCAAGCGGAATTGATATTAATACGGCGAAAATTATTATTGCAGCAGCTTTTGTGGTTTACGTCGGTATTGGTGGATATTCCGCAGTGGTATGGATTGATACCGTGCAGTCGTTAATTCTGTTTATCGGTTTTATCCTGATGGCAGCGCTGGCGGTACATCACGTTGGCGGGTGGAGCCATATCCAGCAGGCCGTCGATCCGGCAAAGCAAAGCCTGTTTGGAGTGGATAAACTCGGCATCCTGCCTGCTTTTTCTCTGGCAATGGTAATTGGCGTCGGAGTACTGGCCACGCCTTCCTACCGCCAGCGTATTTATTCCGCCAAAAACGTGGGCACGGTGCGTAAATCCTTTGTGATCACCGGTTTGCTCTATCTGGGCTTCTCCTTCCTGCCCGCGATCATTGGTATGGCCGCTTACACGATGAATCCGGCACTGGCAAACAGCGGCTTTGCCTTCCTGTTCGCCACTCAAGTTTTGCCACCGGCGCTGGGAATGGCGGTGCTGATTGCGGGTATGTCAGCCAATATGTCTTCGGGCAGTTCTGACGCGATTGCCGCCGTCTCTATCATGCTGCGTGACCTTTACACTCTGATCACCGGTCATATGCCCGCACCAGAAAAGGCGATCCGCATGTCGCGTATTTCCCTTGTGCTGGTGATCGGGCTAGCGCTGATCTTCGCGCTGACCTCCAACGACATCATCAGCTACATCACCAAAATGATTTCGATGATCATGTCCGGCCTGTTTATCTGCTCAATACTGGGGCGATTCTGGATACGTTTTAACTGGCAGGGCGCGATGGCTGCGCTGATTGGCGGCGCCGGGACCTCACTGGCGATGCTGGTAAACGACAGCTGGATGAATTTCTGGGGTAACCCGGTGGTGCCGTCTGTGTTGATGAGTCTGGGCTGCGCGCTGGTCGTGACGCTGGTAACGCCGGCCAGCAAAATGAGCCGTGAAGAGGCACTGGAGATGATCACCCGCGAACGCGAAAGCCAGCCTGAGCCGGTACCGGTGCCGTTGGGCAAACGCGCCACCGGGAGCGCACGATGAGCGGGGATTATATTGCCGTTGACTGGGGATCATCGCATCTGCGCGCCTGGTTATACCTGAACGGGCAGTGCGCGGATAGCCTGCAACTGCCTTACGGCATCAGCCGGCTGGTGGATCAAACCGCCTGTGACGTGTTCGCGCAATATATCCAGCCGTGGCGCGGTAAAGAAACTCTTCCCGTGATAATGGCCGGTATGGTCGGCAGCGATGCAGGCTGGCAAACGGTGCCTTATCTGGCTTGCCCGGTGTCGTTACAAACACTGAGCGCGCAACTTTTTGAGGTCGCGCCGCAGGTCTGGATTGTGCCGGGTCTGAACACGCTACACAACGTCATGCGCGGTGAAGAAACGCAGTTGCTCGGCGCGATGCAGCTGGCCCCTGACACCTGTTACGTTATGCCCGGTACGCACAGCAAATGGGTGCAGGTGGCAGAGGGGGCAGTCAGCGGGTTCACCACGGCGATGACGGGCGAACTGTATCAGCTGCTGATGCAGCATTCCCTGATTGGCAGAGGCTTGCCGGCACAGCAAGATGATAACCGGGCGTTTCAGGCTGGCCTGCAACGCGGGCTGGAATCGCCTGCATTAGTGAACAGGCTGTTTGAAGCGCGTGCGCGGCGGGTGCTTGGCGAACTGGCTCCGGGATCGGTCGGCGACTGGTTGTCCGGGTTGCTGATAGGTGCGGAAGTGGTGGCAATGCGCAGTGAATTATCCGTCAGTCAGGTCACTCTGGTCGGTGGTGAGTCGCTTTGTCGTCGTTACTGGCTGGCCTGTGAAGAGGCGGGCATAACGGTGAATGAAATTGCGGGTGACACCGCTTTCCAGCAGGGAATAAGGAGCATTCTTGATGCACGACGCTAAACTTTTGGTCGCGATTTTACGCGGCATTTATCCTCACGAGACCAGTGATCATGTCGGCGCACTGATTGAAGAGGGCTTCCGTTACATTGAGATCCCGCTGAACTCGCCGGACTGGCAGAAAAGTATCGCTGAAATGGTCACGCGTTACGGCGACTCGGCGTGCATCGGAGCGGGAACGGTGCTAAAGGTTGAACAGGTCGATTTTCTGGCGAATATCGGGGCAAAGCTGGTGGTGACGCCGAATACGCAGCCCAAGGTGATCGGTCGGGCTGTCGATGCCGGAATGTGGGTTTGTGCCGGTTGCGCCACCGCTACCGAAGCGTTTACCGCGCTGGAAGCCGGGGCACAATGGCTGAAGATTTTCCCCTCGGTGGCATTCGGTCCGGCGTACATTTCCTCCCTTAAGGCGGTGTTACCGCCGGAAGTCCCGGTACTGGCGGTGGGAGGCGTCACGCCGGATAATCTGGCGGAATATTTACGCGCCGGTTGTGCCGGGGCAGGGCTCGGCGGCGATCTGTACCGTGCCGGTCAGGATGTCGAAACCACCCGCCTTCAGGCACGGCGGTTTATGGCAGCATGGCGGAGTTAAAACCCCGCGAAGCGCACGTCATCTCTTCCTAATCCCCTAACGGCTGGCGGTCCACGCCGCCCCGGTGCCCGTCCAGCGCAAGCTTAATGCGTCTCAGACGGTCTTTTGCCTGTGTTTTGTTGGCCATCGCCAGTTCGGTGGCCAACACATCGATCATCGCCAGCATGGCGTAGCGTGAGGTACTTGGCTTAAAAATGTAGTCATTTTCCCGCACGATCAGCGGCAGCACGATGTCGGCATTGGCCGCCAGGGGTGAATCCTGCGTGGTGATGGCGATGACTTTGGCCCCGTACTGCCGGGCTATCGCCACACTCTCAATGATTTCCGGCGTGTAACCTCCCAGCGAGAGCGCAAGTACCACGTCGTTTGGCGCAACGGCTGAGCACATCATGCGCACCAGCAGGCCATCGCTCTGGCTCACCACCGGCAGGCCAAGGCGGAACAGGCGGTACTGGACTTCCTGAGCGCAAATCGTAGAGCCACCGCCCATCCCAATCGCCAGAATTTGCCGGGCATTACTGAGCCATCCGACCACTTTTTTGAGTGAATCCGGGTTAAGCGCGCGCCGGTTGATGTCCAGCACATTAATGATTGTTTCGTAGATCCCCTGAACGCCGTCCAGATCCGGCACGTCCAGAATAAAACGCTGACCTACCGCCAGTGACTGCGCAAGTTTTACTTTCAGTTCACGCACGTCTTTGCAGCCGATAGCGCGGGCAAAGCGGGTGACCGACGCCTGGCTTGTCCCGGTAAGATGCGCCATTTCTGCAATCGGCAGCGTGGAGGCGAACTGCACGTCATCCAGAATAAATTGCGCGATACGCTTTTCCGCCGCGGTAAGTTCCACAAAGCGGTCGGTGATGCAGGAAATAATGTCGATGGAGAAGGCCATTGCGCGTCTCTGAATGGGTAAGTGAATAGCCGATACTTTGTACCATAAATACGCATACAGGAGTATGGCGGCTGCCAGAAAGGGGTGTGATGAACGTCGTGTTATATTTTGGTTAAGTATCGCGTGCTGTATTCGTCTAAAAACTCCACAAATGCTTGCCTGATCCTACTGAATTTTCTTACAAGCGCTTGAATTTAAAGAGGTGAAAAGGGGATTTTGACGGGGCTGTTTATTAAGCGATTTGTGCCCTACATGATTGAAATGTATTGATAAATCGCGTGTACAACGGCGTGTCTTTTTGTTATATTATTGACCAGATCACGGACAGGGTAATTCCTCTGTGATAGGGTGCTTAACCTAAGACTTGGTTTCTCAGGACAATGACATGTTAGATTATCGCTTT
>Ga0308159_1000700_pt1 | contig 67038 bp, 69 predicted proteins | sample PhyCR1_FD_201040 | JGI IMG/M metagenome (GOLD analysis project Ga0308159, IMG submission 201040) | Phyllosphere microbial communities from UC Gill Tract Community Farm, Albany, California, United States - DLSLC.R1 | ecosystem: Host-associated > Plants > Phyllosphere > Unclassified | place: USA...
ACGACCGTGACGGTCTCCTCGCGGTGGCGGTGCAGCTGTTCAACGAGCAGGGGTACGACGCCACGAGCGTGGCCGACTTGGCCCGCCGCCTGGGGCTGACCAAGTCGGCGTTGTACCACCACTTCGCCTCGAAGGAAGAGCTGCTCGCCGTCGCCCTGGACGCGGCGCTCGGTGGCCTCGAGGCCGTCCTCGACCAGCCCGGCGCCCGGGAGGGCGCGGCATCCGATCGCCTGCGGTTCGTGCTCACCGGGGCGACCGACGTGCTCGTCGCCCAGTTGCCGGCCGTCACGCTCCTTCTGCGCGTGCGCGGGAACAGCGCGGTGGAGCAGGCGGCCCTCGAACGCCGCCGCGTGTTCGACCACCGCGTCACCGCCCTCGTCGCCGAGGCGCAGGCGGAGGGGGACGTGCGCGACGACGTCGACGCCGCGGTCGCCGCGCGTCTGTTGTTCGGCATGATCAACTCGGTCGTCGAGTGGTACCGCCCCGGCGGCAGCGTCGACGGCGATCGGCTCGGACACGACATCGTCCGCATCGCGCTCGACGGCCTGCGCACGGCCTGAACGCACGCCGGAGGGGCACCGCACCGACGCACGAGGCCCTCCGGCGGCATCCGGGTCAGGCGTGCAGGTCGACGCCCTTCGTCTCCTTGATCATCGAGACCGCGGCGAGCGAGACCAGCGCCGCGACCGCGATGTACACGCCGATCGCCCACGAGACCCCCGTCGAGCGCAGGAGCGCTTCGGCGATCATCGGGGCGAAGGCGCCGCCCATGATCGCACCGAGGGCGTAGCCGATCGAGACGCCCGAATAGCGGACGTTGGCCGGGAACATCTCGGCGTACAGCGCCGCCTGCGGACCGTACGACAGACCGAGGCCGAGGGTCATGACGAACAGGGCCACGAAGTACCAGACGATGTTCCCCGTGTCGATGAGGAACCACATCGGCACGGCCCAGACGGCGAGCAGCAGGTAGCCCAGCTGGAAGGTGCGCACACGGCCGAGGCGGTCCGACAGCCAACCGCCCCAGAGGGTGAAGCCGAGCCAGCCGAAGGACGCCAGCGTCGTGGCCAGCAGCACGGTCGGGCGCTCGAGGCCCAGCACCGCGACGGAGTACGTCGAGAAGAAGGCGATGAGCAGGTAGCCCGCCGCGTTGTTGCCGATGAAGACGAACGCCGTGAGCGCGACCTGACGCCAGTTCTTGCGGAAGAGCTGACCGAGCGGAGCCGAGGACTCCTTGCGGCGACGGACCAGGTCCTCGAACACCGGGCTCTCCTCCACGGCGCGACGGATGATGTAGCCGACGACGATCAGCACGATCGAGAGGAGGAACGGCACGCGCCAGCCCCACTCGAGGAACGCCTCCGACGACATCGATGACGTGAGGACCCACAGCGTCGCGGTGGCGAGGATCATGCCGACCGGCACGCCGATCTGCGGGAACGCGCCGAAGTAGCCGCGACGACCGACCGGAGCGTGCTCGACCGAGAGCAGAGCCGCACCGCCCCACTCGCCACCGGCCGAGAAGCCCTGCAGGACCCGCAGCAGGATCAGCAGGATGGGAGCCGCGACGCCGATCGCCGCGTACGTGGGAAGCAGGCCGATGAGAGCTGTCGAGACACCCATCATGATCAGCGTGAGCACGAGCATCTTCTTGCGACCGAGGCGGTCGCCGAGGTAGCCCGCGACGATCGCGCCGAGGGGGCGGAAGAGGAACGAGATGCCGATCGTGGCGAACGACAGCACCTGCGCGATGGCCGGGTCGGACTCCGCGACGGGGGCGAGGAACAGCGGCGCGAGGACGAGCCCCGCCGCCTGGGCGTAGATGAAGAAGTCGTACCACTCGATCGAGGTGCCGACGAGCGTCCCGGCGAGCACGCGCCGCTCTTCTCGTTTCAACCCGGTCGGAGAAGGGGATGCCGAGGTCTGGGTGGCCATGAGAACTCCGTCGTTCCGTGGGGCGGGGGAAAACACCCGGTGAAACTATTACCAACCGAGCGTTCAGTAATAGTGTCAGAGCAGCGCGCGCGGGACAAGCGCGCCCGCGGAAGGAGACCCGATGACGACCTGGACCATCGTGCCCGGCGCCCTCGATGAGCGCCTCGGCATCACCGTGACGGAGCAATCGGCCGAGAGGGTCGCGGCATCCCTCCCCGTCGCGGGCAACACGCAGTCGCTCGGACGACTGCACGGTGGAGCGACCGCCGCCCTCGCCGAGGCGGTGGGCTCGTGGGCCGCGATGATCCACGCCTCCGGCTACGGGAAGGTCTGCGTCGGGGTCGACCTCAACATCACCCACCACCGCGGTGCGCGCGACGGTCGCATCCACGCTGTCGCCACGCCCGCGCACCGCGGTCGCCGCATGGCGACCTACGACATCCGCGTGACGGACGACGACGGTCGGCTGATCGCGACGGCGCGCATCACCAATCTCCTCGTCAACCCGGACTGAGCGCGCGGCCACCCGTTGGCGGAAACGCCCTCCCACCCTCTGGCATCCTGGATGCCGTGACGAGGATCCGAGGGAGTGCACCGCCCCCATGCGATGCACTCCCTCGCCCGTCGAGTCGTATCCCGAACATCTCTCGACGGGCGTATGGGTATCGTCTCGAAGCCGGAGACGACACCCACCCCCACCAATGTGGTGTCCCCGGTGGCGCATTCCTTACACGGACGCGAGATTCTTCTCCCGTCCGTCGACGCGTAAGGATCGGCGGCCGCGCGACACAGCCCCGACGAACACACGAAAACGCACGCCGGTGATCGATGAGACGGAATTCGTGGCGCTCTTCCGCGAGCACCACAACGCCGTTCGGCGATTCATCGAGCGGCGCGTGTCGGATCGCGAGGTCGCCGCCGACCTCACGATGGATTGCTTCGAGATCGCGTGGCGCAAGCGCGATCCGCGGGATCCGTTCGGTTTGCCGTGGCTCTACCGCACGGCACGGAATCTCATCGCGAACGAATACCGGCGCCGCGAAAGGGAGGGGGCATTGTGGACGCACATCGAGGACCACGTGCGCGCTCTGGCGAGCGAAGCCGAACCCGCCATGGCGCGACGCCTCGTCGAGGCCATCCGCGGTCTCCCCGAACGCGAGCGCGAGATCCTCTGGCTCACCTACTGGGAGGACCTGTCGGCCGCCGAGGTCGCCGTCGTCATGGAGATGAACACCGGCGCGGTGTGGACGCGGCTCAACCGCGTGAGAGCGCGGCTGCGACCGCTGCTCGACGCCGCCGTCGTCCCCGCGGAGGAGGTGAGCGATGACCGACGATGACCTCGCGCGCGCGCTGCGCCGGCTCGACCCCGCCTCGACACCCCTCGACGCGCCCCTCCCCCTCGACGCCGAGCGTCGCCTGCGGCAGATCCTCGACCGCCCTCCCGTACGCCGCCGCCGTCCCGCGCGGGCCTGGGCGTCCGTCGCCGCCGCCGGCGCACTGATCCTGGCCATCGTCACGGGAGTCCTGTGGATGCCGGGGCCCTCGGCATCCGCTCTCACCCCCAAGCCCCTCGTCTACACCGCCCTGCCCAGCGGAACCGGTGCCGCCGAGGTGATCGCCGAGGCGCGGGCGCGGTTGGCGGCGGGCGACGGCGAGGTGGCCGCGGAGCGTCGCTCCCTGTCGCTCGGCTGGTACTTCAGCGCGTCGCCCGACGGCGCCGAGGCCACGGTGTTCCGACGCGAATGGGTCGATCTGCGGTGGAACGAGGACTTCTCCGGGTCCGTGGTCACCACGGCGGCCGAGGCCACCGATGCCGACGGTGACACCGTGGCGAACGTCGATCCCGTCCCGGGCACCGTCGTGGGAGAGATGACCTACGTGCGCAATCAGTTCCGACCGCTTTCACCGACCCCACCCGAAGCGTCCGCCGAGGCCATGCGCGCGCTCGTGGTCGCCACGACGGGGGCGACCGACACCTTGAGCGCCGGCGACGCGATGGTGGGGGTACGCAGCATCCTGGGAGAGTGGACGCTGGACGACGCCCAGCAGGCCGCGCTCCTGGAGGTCGTCGCCGCCTCTCCGGGCCTCCGGGTACTCGGAACCACGCAGGACCGTCTCGGTCGCGAGGTCGTCGGCCTGGCCGGCATCCCATCCGCGCCGTCGAACGCCGACGTGACGCTCCTGCTGTCGACGGACACCGGCCGGATCATCGGGTTCGAGTCGGCCCTGACGGATGCCGACACCGGTCTCGACCTGCCCGCCGGGTCGCTCACCGAGTACGCCCTCTGGGACGTGCAGGACCGACAGGACGCGCCCCGGTGAGCCGCACCGCCGACCCGGACGACAGCGCTACCGCCTCCGCGACCGACGCACCTCGACGCCGCTGAGGACGGCGGCGGACGCCGAGAAGACGACCGACACCGCGAGCGCCACGGTGAGCGCACCGGCGAACGCGCTCGGATCGGGGGCGGGAGACCCCGGTCCGGCCGCGCGCGCCGTTCCCGACAGCACGAGCACGAAGCTCGTGCCGAGAACCGTCTGCCCGATCGACGCACCGACCCGCTGCGCGGTCTGCACGACCCCGCCGGCCACGCCGCCGCGCACCGGATCGACCTCGGCGAGGGTCAGCGTCTGGTTCGGCGTCACGATCGACCCGCCGGCGACACCCAGGACGAACAGGGGCAGGCAGAGGCGCAGGATCACGTCCGTCGGATCGGTGGCTCCGGGCGCGGCCTGGACGACGAGACCGAGCACGATCGTGACGAGGGTGAAGACGGACACCGCTGCGAGCAGCAGGGGCCTCCCGACCCGCGAGACGAAACGACCGGCGAGGGGAGCGCCGAAGACCGTGCCCACGGCGTAAGCCGTGACCCCGAGGGCCGACTGCAACGCCGTGAAGCCCAGGCCGTTCTGGTAGTACAACGCGAGCACGAGCGGAATCCCGGTGTTGCTGCAGAAGAACACCATCGCGAACACGACCCCGATGACGAACGACCGCGTGCGGAACAGGCGCAGATCCACCAGGGGGGCGGCATCCGCTCGCGTCAGACGAGCCTCATGCCGGACGAAGGCGACGAGGAGTGCGGCCGCCGGGATGAGCAGGAGCAGGGTCACGGGACCGCCCGCTTGGCCGGTCGCGACGATCGGGAACAGCAAGCACAGCAGCCCCGATCCCAGAAGGACGACGCCGAGAAGATCGAGTCGGCGCCCCTCTCCCCGCGTCACCGGGGTGTCGGCGGCGACCCAGCGGCGCGCGAGCAGAACGGCCGCGATGCCGATCGGCACGTTGATGAAGAACACCAGGCGCCACCCGTTGTCCTCGCCGCCCACCGCGATCAACAGGCCCGCCACGACGGGGCCCAGCGCGGTGCCCGCGCCCACCGTGAAGCCGAGCCGCCCGAAGGCTCTGCCGCGCTCGAGGGGAGGGAACGCGTTCTGGATGAATCCGGACACCTGCGGGCCGATCATGCCGCCGAAGATCCCCTGGACGACGCGCGCCGCGATCAGCACCTCGGGCGTCGGGGCGAGCCCCACGAGAGCGCTCGCGACGACGAAGCCGAGCATCGACACGATGAACATGCGCCGACGCCCGCGACCGTCGCCGAGTCGACCGCCGATGACGGGCACGAGTCCGAAGGCGAGGACGTAGCCCGTGATCACCCACTGCAGCTCGCTCGCCCCGGCACCCGTCGACCGCCCGATGGAGGGGAGGGCGACGTTCGTGACGCTGAGGTCGAGCAGAGACGCGAACTGTCCCATCAGGAGGACGGCGAGCGCGCGCCATCGGCGCGGGTCCGCGGAGGCCGTCATCGCGCGAAGACGCGACGGATCGACGTCGTCGACGCGCTGGGCGCACATCGCGTCATCCGCACCTCCCCGGTTGGTGGATACATGCTACGTCCGCCCCCGGGGTGGCGGAGCGCCCGCGTCATCAGACCTTGCGGGATGAACGCGGCGAGCTGTAGCGCCACACCTGGGCGAGGAAGTTGACCAAAGTGACCACCACGAGCATGCCGATGACGGTGAAGGTGACCGAGGAGGACGGCACGTACTGCCGACCAGAGGGGACACCGGTCTCCCACGATCACCCGCCGCGCTCGACGGCCGCCTCGACCGTCGCCGTCGAACGCCTCCGGCGCCGCGGCGAGGACGCCTCGGTCGGCGAGTAAGCTACCTCCGCGAGCGGCCGCCGTCCGCCTCACGCTCCCCACCCTGTCGATGCCGATGTCGACGCCTCCCCCCGTCACGGTGGGGCGATCGGCATCCCGATCCCCGGAGGTCCCGATGACCCCGTCCCCCGCCGCGCGCATGCACGAGGTCAGCGACGAGACCCGCGGCATCGTCGACATGGTCCTCGAGTACTCCCGGGGTCGACTCACCGCCGAGGACACCCCGCTCGACAAGCCGCTCCCGGCCGCCGAGCTGACGCGACTCGCGGGCCGCACGATCGACGAGAAGGGCATCGGCGCCCGCAAGGCGCTCGGCGTCTTCGAGCACGTCCTGGCGCCCGCGTGCATCACGACCGACGACCCCCGCTATCTGTCGTTCATCCCGAGCGCGCCCACCAAGGCCGCGGCGGCCTTCGACCTGGTCGTCTCGGCCAGCGCGCTCTACGGTGGCTCGTGGCTCGAGGGCGCGGGAGCCGTGCACGCCGAGAACGAGGTGCTGCGCTGGCTCGCCACCGAGTTCGGCCTCCCCGCCGGCGCCGGCGGCGTGTTCGTGCAGGGCGGCACGCTCGGCAACCTCTCCGCCCTCGTCGCCGCGCGCGAAGCCGCTCGGGATCGGTTCGCGGATGCCGGGAAGCCCCGACCCGACGCCTGGCGCGTGGTCTGCAGCGTCGAGGCGCACTCCTCGATCGCCTCGGCCGCCCGGGTCATGGACATCGAGGTCGTCGGCGTGCCCGTGGGCGACGACGGGGTCCTGCGAGGTGACGCCGTGCGCGCGGCTCTCGACGTGCACGGAGACAGCGTGTTCGCCGTCGTCGCCACCGCCGGCTCGACCAACTTCGGCATCGTCGACGACATCGCCGACATCGCCCGCGCCGTCGAGGGCACCGGCGCGTGGCTGCACGTCGACGGTGCGTACGGACTCACCGGCATGCTCTCCCCGCGCGCGCGGCACCGCTTCGCGGGCGTCGAGCACGCGGACTCGCTCGTCGTCGACCCCCACAAGTGGCTCTTCGCCCCGTTCGACGCGTGCGCGCTCATCTACCGCGATCCCGAGCTCGGCCGTCGCGCGCACACGCAGCACGCCGAGTACCTCGACACCCTCACCGAGACCAGCGACTGGAGTCCCTCCGACTTCGCGGCGCACCTCACCCGTCGCGCCCGCGGCCTGCCGCTGTGGTTCTCGCTCGCGACCTACGGCGCCGCGGTCTACCGGGAGGCGATCACCGCCTCGATCGAGCTCGCCGAACGCATCGCCGAAGAGATCGACCGGCGCCCCGAGCTCACGCTCGTCCGCCGCCCCCAGCTCGGGGTCGTCGTCTTCGAGCGCGTGGGATGGGAGAAGGCGGACTACGACCGCTGGTCGGCGCGACTGCTCGACGGCCAGCACGCGTTCGTGACGCCGTCGAGCCACGCGGGGCGCGTCAACGCCCGCTTCGCGATCCTCAACCCGCGCACGACGTTCGACGACCTCGTGGGGATCCTCGACACGATGGAGTGACGCGCCCGGGTGCGGGTTCGCGTGCACGTCGACCCCTTCGGGAGCGATCGCGCGAGGACGCTACCGCCAGTGGCGGGCCGCGCGACGCCGCCAGTAGTCGTCGGAGTCGCCCGCCCACCGGCCGAGCATCTCGGTGTCGATCCCGCGCGGCGCCGCCGCGGCACCCCGCCGAAGTTGCGGGATCGTCGCCGCTCCGCTGAGCACGATGTCCGCCCACGGCTGCGCCCGGGCGACGCCGAGCGCCAGGGTCGCTGCGTCGAGCCCCGCCGCGAGGTCCGCGAGCTCGCTGTCGGGCTCGAGGCGGGCGAGCTCTCCCCCGGCCAGAGCTTCCTTGACCACCACCGTCCAGCCCGCCGCGTGGGCTCGCGCCAATGCCGGCGCCGCCGCCTGCTCCCGCAGGTTCCACGTCGCCTGCACGACCGAGAACGGCGTGTCGACGAGCCTGCGCGCTTCGTCGAGGACCTCTCCCTGGTGCGGACCGCTGGTCGAGATCCCCACGCGCACCCCGTGCGCGGCGATCTCGCGGAGACGACCGAGGACGGCGGCGTCTGCGAGCGCCGGGCTGTCCGGCGTCACCGAGTGGATGAGGTAGTAGTCGGGCGCCGTCCCGAGAGCGGCGAGCGTCTCGGGCCATTGCGTCTCGAGCATCGCGGCCGAGTGCTCTTTGCGCTCGTGCACAGCGGCATCCATCCGCCATCCGCCGACGTACTCGTAGCCCCATTTCGATCCGATGGTCAGCGCGGCACGGCGCTCCGGGTGCGCAGCCAGCCACGAACCGAGGAAACGCTCGGCGTACCCGTAGGACCGGGCGGCGTCGAGATACCGGATGCCGAGCGCCCACGCCTCATCGAGAAGCGCGTGCGTGCGCGCGCACATCGCCTCGACCGAGCGCGCTCCGCCCTGCCCCAGGTCGCGGTCGCGATCCGTCGTGATGTAGGCCGGACGCCCGACCGCGGCGAGCCCGAGTCCGAGGCGAGCGGGCGGCGAAGGGGCGTCGTGCATGACTCGACGGTAGCCGCAGGAACGGTCAGCCGGTGGCGAAACCGCCGTTGCTGGACAGCAGCTGCCCGGTGATCCATCCACCCCGCTCGGAGAGCAGGAACCGCACGAGATCGGCGATGTCGTCGGGGGTTCCGAGGCGCCCGGCGGGGGTGGCGTCCGTCGTCCATCGGCGGGTCGCCTCGTCCATCCACCCGGTGTCGATCGGTCCCGGATTGATGACGTTGGAACGGATGCCGCGATCGGCGAGCTCCACCGCGGCGGCGATGACGATGCGATCCAGCGCCCCCTTGCTCGCCCCGTACGGCAGGTTGTGCGCGGTGTGGTCGCTCGTCAACGCCACGATGCGCCCCGTGGCGTCGGTCGTCCCCGTAGCGGGGAACTGCTCGGCGAATGCGCGGATGAGGAGCCAGGAGGCTCGCGCGTTGACCGCGAAGTGTCGATCGAACGCGTCGACGGACGTGGTGAGGAGGGAGCTGTCGACGCTCTCGCAGTGCGAGAGCACGAGGGCGTCGACACGACGATCGATCGCGGCGAAGAGCGCGTCGGGCGTGGCCGGGTCCGCGAGGTCGGTCTCGTGGAGCGACACCTCGACGCCCAGGGCCCGGCACTCGTCGGCGATCTCCGCAGGGTCGTCCGCGCCGCGTTCGAGTCCCACCCGATCGTCGTAGGGGCGCCAGAACGAGAGAGCGAGATCCCAGCCGTCCGCAGCCAGACCGCGGGCGAGACCCGCGCCGATCGAACGACGCCGGCCGACGCCGGTGAGCAGAGCGAGGCGAGAGGTCATGCCCCCATCCTGCCGGAGGGGGCGACGACCGCACGCGGGTCCGGAGCGGTCCGTGCCCGATCACGCCCGGGCGGCGTGCGTCCTCGCCTTGTCGGCAGGCTCGCCTTCGTCGAGGACGACGAGTTCGAGTGCGGCGAGGTACATGTCGAGCTGCTTGGCGAAGACCTCGCGGTAGTTCATCATCGCGAGCTCCGCCTTCGCGGCTTCGGCGTGCGGATACTGCGACGGATCCGTCGGCGCGTAGACCTGGATCCACCCGTCGGCGACCTCGCGCGAGCCGGTGTGGACCAGCCGCGCACCGTAGGCCGAGGCGGTGCCGAGGACCATCTGCGTGTACACCTGGTACTGCATGACGGCGGGGCGCCCGCGCAGGCCCGCGACAGCCATCGCACGCAGGATCCATTCGACCGCTCGCAGCTCGTTGATGCTGTTCGCCACCATGAGCAGCGTCACGGCAGCGGCGGCGGGGTGCTCTTCGGCGGTCCTCCAGGCCCGCCAGGCCAGATCCGTCAGGTCGGCGCGCCAGTCGTCGGTGGGCTCGTAGCCCTCGAGCGAGATCCCGTCGAGACGGTCCGCGAGCGCGAGGAGGAGATCCTCGCGACTGGCGAAGTGCCGGTACACCGCCGTGGGCGACGACTTCAGCTCCGCACCGAGCCGGGAGAACGTCAGGGCCGACTCCCCCTCGCCGTCCATGAGGCGAAGTGCCGCGTCGACGATCTCGGCGCGACTGAGCGACCCGCGCTTGCGACGCGTCCTCTTCTCTTCGGCCATGCCGCCTCCGATCTCCCCACGGGCTTCGACGGGTCTCGCCGTCGCCCGAGTTCGTGAAGACAGAAGACTATCCCGTTCACGAACTCTTCCCTCCCGCGGGATTCCGCGGGATGACCCAGCCTAACCACACCGTCCACGCCCGCCGCTGCGCGGTTGTTTCCTCGGAGGACGGCCCGTGTTACGAGTTAGTGAATGCTGTTGACTACTTCATCCACTATGGACATACTCGGGGTCACCGCGCAACGAAGCGCACCGTTTGACAGCCCGGAGGAACCGATGGCTCCCGCTCCATCCCTGCGTCACTGCTTCACCGTCACCGCTCTTGTCGATCCCGGCATCCCTCTCGAAGAGCAGGGTCAGGACGTCCTCGAGTTCATCCCCATCACCGGCGGACCGGTGACCGGAGACGTCACCGGCGAGATCGTGCCCGGGGGCGGCGACTGGTGCCTCGTGCGCGCCGACGGCACCTTCGCCGTCGAGGCCCGCTACCTCATCCGCACCACCGACGGCGACGTCATCGACGTCTACAACGTCGGCGTCGTCCGCGAATCCGAGGGCGGCGAGGTCTACTTCGAGACCACACCGCGCTTCCGCACCGTCGCACCCCACCTGCAGTGGTTGACGAGATCGATGTTCGTCGGCCGCGCGCGGGCGAACGAGCACGACACGACCATCGAGATCTTCGAGATCACGACCTGAGCATCCCCACCCGACCCGCGCATCACCCGAGAGGCAGACCATGAAAACCCGTCACGGCGTCATCGCCGCAACCCTCGCTCTGACCGTCGCGTTCGCGACGGCCGGCTGCACCACGACCGGCGGCGACACCGCCGCCGCGTCGACCGACACGATCCGGACCACCATCGACATCCCGGCCACCTTCGACCCGACGCTCGCCACCTCGCTCCCCGACTTCCTGCTGGCGCGCACCTCGTACGACACGCTCGTGCGCCGCGATGCGAGCGGGCTCGTCCCGGGCCTCGCCACGACCTGGACGTCGACGCCGACGCAGGCCGTCTTCACGATCCGAACGGATGCCACGTGCTCCGACGGCACGAAGATCACGCCCACGATCGTCAAGAACTCTCTCGAGTACTTCGCCCGTCCGAACAGCGGCTCCACGCAGGTCGTGTACACCTTCGGCCCCGGCAACACCCCCGCGATCACCGCGGACGACGCCGCCGGCACCGTCACGATCGACATCGCCACCCCGTGGCCGTACATGGTCGACGCGATGTCGGTGTCCAGCAGCGGCATCGTCTGCCCCGCCGGCCTCGCCGACCCCGCCGGTCTGGCCGCCGGCACGGTGAAGGGCAGCGAATCCGGCCCCTACGCGCTGAAGACCTTCCAGCCCGGGGTCAGCTACGACTACACGCTGCGCGACGACTACTCCGCGTGGCCGGCCTGGACGAGCACGGTCTCCGGCTCCCCCGCGAAGAACCTCACCTACACGGTGTCGCCGGACTCCACGGCCACGGCGAACCTGATCCTCGGCGGCCAGCTCGACATCGGCAAGATCCAGGCCACCACGCGCGACCGCTTCCAGGGCCAGACCGGCTACACCGTCACCGTGAACCCGTTCTCGGACAGCTACCTCATCTTCAACGAGCGCGAGGGGAGCCCCTTCACCGACGAGGCTCTGCGTAAGGGGGTCGTCCAGGCGATCGACCGCTCCATGTACGGCAATGTCACCTCGCAGGACACCGGGAAGGTGCTCACCTCGCTCGGCGCGGACAGTGTCTCCTGTGTGAGCGGGTCGAAGGTCGACATCCCCGCTCAGGACGTGGCCGCGGCCACCGCCGCCCTGTCGGGGAAGAAGATCCGTCTCGTCGCGCCGACCATCATCGGCCCCGCCGGCGCCGGCAACGAGTACATCGCCGAGGCGCTGCGGGCCGCGGGTGCCGAGGTCGACCTCACGAACACCGACGTCGGAAGCTGGATCACCACGGTCGTCGCCAAGCCCGGCGACTGGGACATGACGGTCTTCGCCGACCTGAACTTCCTCGGCTCGCTCGCGAGCCCCCTGCTGAACCTCACGGGCCCCACGATCGACGCGGGCGGCACCAACTACGGCGCCGTCTCGAACCCCGCCGCCGAGGCGAGTTTCGCGCAGGCCAACAGCGCCGCCGACGAGACCGCTCGCTGCGCCGCCCTCGACGAGACGGTGCAGGCGCTGGTCGGCCGGTCCGACACCCTGCCCCTGCTCAACGACGCGTTCATCTACGCCTCGCGCCCCGGCTTCACCGTGCAGATGCTCGGCGGAGCGCTCGACGACCCCCTCTTCCGTATCGCGAAGTAACCCCACCGGGGATGCCGGGCCGAGAGGTCCGGCATCCCGAAAGGACCCCTCATGATCTCCTCCTCCCTCTCCGCCACCGAGCTCGCCCGCCGGATCCGCTCCGGCGAGGTCTCGGCCGTCGAAGCCGCCCAGCACTACCTCGACCGCCTCGACGCGGTGAACCCGGCCGTCAACGCGATCGTCTGGATCGACCGTGACGACGTCCTCCGCCGCGCCGGGGAGTCCGACGACCGGATTCGCCGCGGCGACACCTCCCGTCCGTTCGAGGGCGTCCCGATGCCGATCAAAGACCTGGTCGCCGTCCGCGACCAGCCGCTGACCTACTCGTCGATGGCCGTCGAGGAACGTCCCGCCGAGGCCAACGAGATCACCGTCGATCTCATCGAAGAGGCCGGCTTCGTGCTGTTCGGCCGGTCCAACAGCCCCGAGTTCGGCGCGTTGACGGCCACCGAGAACAGCCGCCACGGCAAGACGCGCAACCCGTGGAACCTCGACTACACCTCGGGTGGATCGTCAGGCGGCGCCTCGGCCGCGGTCGCCGCGGACATCGTGCCGATCGCCAACGCGTCCGACGGCGGCGGCTCGATCCGCGTGCCCTCCGCCGCCACCGGACTCGTCGGGCTCAAGCCCAGCCGCGGTCGCATCCCCAACGACATCCGCTCCTGGGAGCACTCCACCACCGAGGGAGCCATCACGCGCACCATCGAGGACGCGGCCGGCGTGCTCGATGCGCTCGGGCGACTCGACCCGCTGGGCTGGTACTCCGCCCCCGCCCCCGCGCGGCCGTACCTCGAGGAGATCCGCACCGCCGGACCCCGGCTGCGCGTCGGTCTGCTGCTCGAGGCGCCCACCGGCGTCGCCGTCCACGCCGAAAATCGCGAAGCCGCTCTCGTCGCCGCACGGGCCCTCGAGGCACTGGGCCACCACGTCACCCCGGTGTCGCCGTTCCTCTTCTCGGAGCGGGCGACCCGCGGGTTCGCCGACCTCATCATCAGCGCGTCGACCTGGGCGTCGCCGATCGAGGATGCCGACAAGCTCGACGCCTACATCCGTTACCGCTACGACCGGGCGGCGTCCTTCCACGCCGGCGAATACGCCGAGATCGCCACCCTGCTGCAGATCGAGACCCGCCAGGTCAACGCGCAGTGGGGACGCGACTTCGACGTCCTCCTCACCCCGACCACCGCGGTGCCCACCCCGCTCGTCGGCTCCGTCTACGACGAGGCGAACAACGACCCCGCGGGTGAGCGGCTGACCGAGTTCTCGACCATCTCGTTCACGGCGTTCTGCAACATCGCGGGCCTGCCCGCCCTGTCGCTGCCCGTGCACACCGGATCGAACGGGATGCCGTTGGGCGCCCAGCTCGTGGGGGCGCCCTACGACGAGGCCACGCTGCTGCGTCTCGGCGCCGAGCTCGAGCCGGTCTTCGACTGGCAGCACCGGCAGGCTCCCCTCGCTCGCGGTGCCGTTCTGACCGGGACCACGGCGGACTGATGTCCGGCGTCGATCTCTCGGTGATCGCCGAGGCTCCCGCTCCACCGGTGCGCCGGCGGGGCGGGGGCAACGGCTGGGGGGCCTTCGCCCTCCGCCGCCTCGGCGGTCTCGTGCTGTCGCTCGGCCTGCTGGTGCTCCTGACCTTCCTGATCGTCCCGCTCATCCCCGGCGACCCCGCTGTGGCGATCCTCGGCCCCAACGCCTCGGCCGATGCCGTGGCGGCGCTGCGCGAACGACTCCACCTGAACGACCCGCTCCTCGTGCAGTTCCTCGACTATCTGCACGGTCTCGTCACCTTCGACCTGGGGCAGAGCTTCCGTTACAACACCCCCGTGACGACGACCATCGCCACGAAGCTGCCGTACACGGCGACGACGGCGATCGGCGCGATCATCGTCGTGATCCTCGTGGCCATCCCGGTCGGCATGACGATCGGGGTCCTGACGCGCAGCGGCCGTCGTCCGTGGCTCGCCGTCGGATTCGGGACGGTCGCGGGCTTCCTCGCCTCCTTCCCCGCCTACGTCGCCGGCACGCTGCTCGTCGTCGTGTTCGCGATCTGGCTCAAGGTGCTCCCCGCCGGTGGCGCCGCGACCTCCACGGCCTACATCCTTCCGATCGCCGCTCTCGCGCTCGGCCCGACCTTCGCGGTCGCGCGTGTGGTGGTGCAGGAGACCTACGCCGTCCTGCACCAGGACTACATGCGCACTGCGCGCGGCCGCCGCCTGAGCGCGGCACGCCTGTACGTGCGGCACGCCCTGCCGAACCTCATGGCGAGCACCCTGACCCTGACCGGCCTCATCCTCGCCAGCATGCTCGGCGGCGCGATCGTCATCGAGACGGTCTTCAGCCTTCCCGGCCTCGGCCTCGAGGTCGTGCAGGCGATCATCTTCCGCGACTTCCCCGTCATCCAGGGGATCGTGCTGACGGTGGGCACTCTCGCCATCGTCATCAACCTGCTGATCGACGTGATCCTCGGCCTCATCGATCCGCGCACCCTGGGAGGACCGACGCATGTCTGACCGCCGCCGCCGCATCCCGGCATCCCTCGTCGCCGGCGTGCTCATGCTCGTCGTGCTCGTCGTCGTCGCGATCGTCGCGCCGATCGTCTGGGGCGCGAGCGCGACCACTGTCACCGCCGACACCCGACTGGCGCCCTCGGCCGCGCATCTGCTCGGCACCGACGACCTCGGCCGCGACGTCCTCGCTCGCACCCTCGTCGCGACCCGCCTGACCCTGCTCATGGCCGCCGCGGCGACCGCCGGTTCCGTCATCCTCGGGGTGCTGATCGGTGGGCTCATCTGGGTCGGCAGTCGCCGGGTGCGCGACGTCGTGTTGCGCATCGTGGACTCGACGGTCGCCTTCCCCTCGCTGATCCTCGCCCTCGTGATCGCGGCGATCCTCGGCGCCGGCACCGTCCCGGCGATCGTCGCGATCGCGATCGCTGGCGTCCCGAGCTTCGCGCGCATCACCTCGAACATGACGGGGTCCGTCGCCACGCGCGACTTCGTCGGAACCGCGCGTCTGCTCGGCGTCCCCCGCCTGCGCCTGTTCAGCCGTCACCTCCTGCCGAACATCTCGGGACCCCTGCTCGTGCTCATCGCCTCGAGCTTCGCGCTGACCCTGCTCGACATCTCGAGCCTGTCCTTCGTCGGTCTCGGCGTGCAGAGCCCGGAGTTCGACTGGGGGCGTCTGCTCAACGAGGGGCTCCCCGCCGTCTACTCCCAGCCGATGCAGGTCGTCGGCCCCTCGGTCATGCTGGTCTTCACCGGTGTCGCCGCGATGCTCACCGGCGACGGACTCGCCGTCTGGCTCGACCCGCGCAGCGCGCGCGGCTCCCGGGTCGCGTCCGCGCGACGGACCGCTCGCGGGACCTCGGTGCACACCGACGCCCTCGTCGAGGTGCGTGCGTTGACCGTGACGGCGCCGAGCGGCAAGACGCTCGTGGACGGCATCTCTTTCGAGATCGGCCGGGGCGAGATCCTGGGCCTGGTCGGCGAGTCCGGTTCGGGCAAGTCCATGACGGCGATGTCCCTCGCCCGACTGCAGGCGGACGGGGTACGAGTGGATGCCGAGATCCTCCGTCTCGGCGACCTCGATCTCCTCTCCCCCGGACACCGCTCGCGCCTCGCGCGCGAGATCGGTCTGGTCTACCAGGACCCGGGATCCACCTTCAATCCGGCCCTGCGGATGGGCGCACAGCTCACCGAGGTCGCGCGCGTCCACCTCGGCCTCTCGCGCCGCGCCGCGCGCGACAGATTGCGCGACGGCTTGGGCGAGATGCGCATCCGGGAGCCGCAGACCGTCATGGGCCAGCATCCGTTCCAGCTCTCCGGCGGCATGCTGCAGCGCGCGACGATCGCCGGCTCGCTGGTGACCGACCCCGCGCTGCTGATCGCCGACGAGCCGACCACGGCTCTCGACGTCACGGTGCAGGCCGATGTGCTCCGGCAGCTGAAGCGCCTCAATCACGACCACGGCACCGCCGTGCTGTTCATCTCGCACGACATCGGCGTGGTCGAGGCCCTGTGCGATCGTGTGCTGGTCATGCGCGGCGGCGAGATCGTCGAGCGCCTCACCGCCGAGCAGTTGCGTCGCCGCGAGGTCGAGCACCCGTACACCCGGGCCCTGCTCGCCGCGACGCCCACCCTGAAGATCGTCCCCCGTGCCGTCGAGGAGGCCCACCGTGTCTGACACCCCACTCCTGCGCATCAGCGACCTCGCGGTCGACCTGGGCCATGGCATCCGGAGCACGCGCGTGCTGCACGGCGTCGACCTGCACGTGGACCGCGGGCGCACGATCGGCGTGGTCGGCGAATCGGGATCGGGCAAGTCGACACTCGCGAAGACGATCGTGGGGCTGCACCGGGTCGCGGCAGGATCCGTCGTGTTCGACGGGATCGAGCTCGCGTCCGCTCCCCGCGCCGTCCTCGGGACCGTGCGCCGGCGGGTGCAGTACATCCCGCAGGATCCGTTCTCGTCCCTCGACCCGCGCCGCACGATCGGACAGACGCTCGCCGAGGCCATCGATCCGCGCGGCGCGAGTCTGCGGCGCCACCGGGCGCGGATCGTCGAGGCCCTGGCATCCGTCGCCCTGGGTCCGGATGCCGTCGACCGCTACCCGCACGAATTCTCGGGCGGTCAACGCCAGCGCATCGCGATCGCCCGGGCGCTCGTGGTCGATCCCGACGTGATCGTCGCGGACGAGATCACCTCTGCTCTCGACGTGTCGACGCAGGCGGAGATCCTCCAGCTCCTCGGACGTCTGCGCGACGACCGCGGCCTCACGATGCTGTTCATCTCGCACAACCTCGCCGTCGTCGAGGAGCTCTGCGACGAGGTGGTCGTGCTGTTGCACGGGCGCATCGTCGAGCAGGGGCCGATCGACGAGGTGTTCGCCGCCCCGCGGGACGACTACACGCGACGGCTGCTGGAGTCGGTGCCGGGAGGCGCCGCGTTCGACATCTCGGCGCCCGTGGTGACGGCGGCGGTGCGGACGGTGGGGGCGGGGCGGCGGCGCTGACCCCTCGAAGTCGGGATTGAATGGAAGCTCCGAGCACGACGGGAGCGCGCACGACCATGACCTACGGAGACCTCCGCGACGACGCCCAGCCCATCTGCCCGTCGTGCGGGATCACGATGCACCCGCTGATCGACGAGGGCATCGAGGCCGACGAGTGCCGCGATTGCGGATTCCGGATGGCGTGGGCGGACGGGCGGGGCGCGGATGCCGAGGAGGACGGCAGCCACGACTGGTGGTGAACCGCGCGGGCGCCCCGAGATCGCGCGACGTCCCGCCGGCGCGCGTCTTGCTACGGTGGGGACGGCCGGGGAGGTGCGGATGGTCAAGGAACGAACGGCGGTCGGCCCGTGCACGGCCTGGCCGGACGACAGCGCCTTCATCCGCGAGGTGCTGGACCGCATCGGCGACAAATGGACCGTTCTCGTGCTCAGCACGCTGGGCGACCGGACCCTTCGCTACTCCGATCTGATGGCGAGCATCCCGGGTGTCTCCCAGCGCATGTTGACGGTGACGCTGAAGGCGCTCGAGCGTGACGGCCTCGTGGTGCGGCAGGCGTACGCGGAGGTACCGCCGAGGGTCGAGTACCACGTGACCGACCTGGGCACCTCGCTTCAGCGCGCCGTCGTTCAGCTCGCGCAGTGGGCGGCCGAGAACCACGCCACGGTCGCGGCGAGTCGGGCCCTGCACGAGCGGGTGGGGGTCGGCAGGGCGGGCTCTTCCGCCCACGCCGGCTGAGCCGCCTCAGCCCTCGGACCCTTCATGTCGACGACGGACAACACCGAACTCGTCGTCTGCTTCTACGAGCAGGCACTCAACGCGGGGCAATCCGAGGAAGCCGCCGCCCGAGCTGCGTGCGAGTGGCGACCGACTACCGGGAGCCTGAAGCCGGCAGAGTGACGTGGAACGTGAAGCCCACATGAGAGTCCACGAACCCCAGCCTGCGGTAGAACCGGTGAGCATCTTCGCGGGCAGCATCGGAGGTCAGTTGCACCAGCGCCGCCTCAAGATCGATCGCGGCCCGTTCCACGACCCAGTGCATCAGCGCGCTCCCGATCCCCGAGGAGCGCGCTGCGCTCGCGATCCGCACAGCCTCGATGAGGAGTCTGGTGCTCCCCCGACGAGCCATCCCGGGAATGACCGTGAGTTGCAGGGTGCCCACGATGGCTTCGTCGCGGTTCACCACGAGGAGTTCGTTGCCGGGATCGTGGATGATGCGAGTGAGCGCTGCCGCGTATGCGGGGCGATCTTCGTCATTCGCGACATCCCCCCGGCCGGAACTGATCGGATCGTCGGAGAGCAACTCGATGATCGCTTGCAGGTCGTCACGCGTCGCCCGACGGACGAGCACGTTCGCGTCGCGGGCTCCGATGGAAGCGGGAAGATTCAGACGGTCGATCACGCCTCATTCTCTCGAGCCGGGACGAGTTCTGTGACCGCAGCCCGGAGTGCACCGACGACGATGGGGTCCGGCAGGGTGGCGGCTTCCCGAGTTGACCCTCGGTCGGTGCGAGGCGCGAGCACTGTCTCCCGCTTTTGCACACGGGTCTGGCTGCTCCCCTGGGCGCATCCCGCCGTACTGGGTAGCCACGTCCGGCGGAAACTGCAAGGCGCTTGTGACGAGATCGCCGCAGAGCTGCGCGGGATAACCGCTGGTCAGGAGCCGATTCTCCCCTCCCTGAGAACTACCGCAAAATGCCGACGCTTCACATCCTGCCGAGCGTGGACGAACATAGCCGGCGATGCGACAGAGGACGAAGCGGGAGGGTGAGATGAACACGTGCCGAAGGCTGAGCGTTGTCGGAGCCCTCGCGCTTGTGACCGTCCTGGGCGCGTGCGCACCGCAAGCCCCGAGCCCATCCCCGATGCCCACCACGGCGACATCGACGGCCCCCGTCGGCACCACCTCAGACGCACAACGCTTCGCCAGCCAAGGCGAGAAGGTCATGGCGCAGTATCCCCGTGCCGTCCCCGCCGGCGACTTCTCCGGGGACACGGATGAATCCATCACGCTGCCGGCCGCCGATCTCAGCGCCACCGTCGAAGTGGTGCTCCTCCTGACCTGCACCGGCACCGACACCTACTCGATCACCGTCGAACAAGCGCACCCGAACACCATCGGGGCCACGTGCGGCACCGCGGGCACGTCCATCGCGGCCGTGCCACTCGACGACCCGTCAGAGCCGACGACACTGCAAATCGACGTCCCGGACGGAAGCGACTACTGGCTCACCACCTACTACACACGAAAGGACGGGTGAGAAATGAACAAGACAGGTCAACGATGGACGAGGGTGGCCGCGACCATGGTCGTTGCGGTGGCGATGACGGGGCTAGGTGTGAGCTCGGCCAACGCTTCCGAGTGCTCCGGAGGTGGGCCCGACATCGCCGTGTCCGACGTGGCAACGACGTATGTGCCCGGAACCTTTCGCGCTTACGGGGACGGCGGAGCGACGCTGACCATCTCTGCTGGGCAGACCAGCGAAGTGCACTCGGATGTCTCCACCTCCGGCAGTGTGAGCGTCGGCTCCGTCATCGCGCAGGCATCGGTGACCGCCGGCGTGACCCTCGGCGAGTCCTACTCCGTGACCCAGTCGGCATCGGGCAGCTACACCGTGCCGGACGGCCTCACGGGACAGTACATCGAACTGGGCGCCGCCGGCCGTTCCTTCACGTGGTCCGCGACGACCTACAACTCCGGCTGCGTGGTCACCGACCAACAATCGGGGTCCAGCGTCGCGCCGACGGACAGCCCGTACTTCTTCAAGAGTTGGTAGCAGCCACGGGTCAGGCTCACTTCAGGGTTGCCGGGGAGCGCCGACTCCCCGGCAACCCCGGGTCGAAGCTGCTCTGACACGGCGCCATCGTTCATCCACCCGTGGGAGATGACGACGCGAATCCAGTGACGCGGAGCACTCGGAGTACCACGACGCCCCGGAGAGTCACGGGGACAGATGCGGCAACTGTTCGAGTAGGACAGCCGAGCTGTCCGAGATGTAGCGGGAGCGGGGCTTGAACCCGCGACCTCACGATTATGAGTCGTGCGCTCTCACCAACTGAGCTACCCCGCCGCACGGCATCCGATGTTCGAAAGTGATGCCTTGAGCCCCGAGTCAGGATTGAACTGACGACCCCTTCCTTACCATGGAAGTGCTCTGCCACTGAGCTATCGGGGCGTACCCGGATCGCTCCGGGCAACTAGAAGAGGATATCAGAGCCGAGGCCCGATCCCCCAATCGGTCAGCCTCCCGCGTGCTCCCGGAGCCACGGGATCGGGTCGATCGGCGTGGTGCCGTTCTGCAGGATCTCGACGTGCGTGTGCGCGCCGAACGAACGGCCGGTGTTGCCGGTGCGTCCGAGGAACTGGCCGACGTGAACGTGCTCGCCCTGCGTCACCTGGAGCGAGCCGTACTGCATGTGTCCGTAACGGCTCGAGACGAGCTGCCCGTCGATCTCGTGGTCGATCAGTACCGTGACGCCGAACGCCCCGCCCTGCTCCGTCGCGATGCGGACGGTCCCGTCGGCGATCGCCTGCACCGGCGCGCCCTCGCCGGGCACGAAGTCGGCGCCCTCGTGGAAACCCCCGTCGCGCATGCCGAAGCCGTACGAGATCGACACACCGACGGCGAAGGGCCACTGGATGGGCGAGTTCGGGTTGTTGACGTAGAAGTTCGAGGGGTACTTGATGCCCGAGTCGATCGCCATCTGCGTGTAGGTCGACGCCGCGTAGCCGTCGGCGCGGTCGACGACCGCCGCCTGCGACTGCGCCGGGGCCACGTAGGCCTGGATGCCCTGCGAGCTGTCGACGTCGCCCGCCGACGGTGCCCCCGCGGCGAGAGAGACGGTCGCGGGCTGGGTGTCGGCCACCGCGGTGACGCTCGAGGTGCCGCTTGCCGAGGCCAGCGCGCTCACGGGCATGGTCATGCCGACCGTCATCAAGCCGACCAGACCCATGACGCCGACCGAGAACGACGCGGCAGCGATCCGGCGACCGTTGCGGCGCGTCCGCGGAGCGGCCACCACCGGCAGACCCTGCGTGACGGGCGCGGCGGGCGTCGCGACCTTCGGCGACTGGACGGGCGTTTCACCGGTGAAGGCGAAGAGGCGCGCAGCGGCTTCGAACTCGTCGGGCTCGGCGTTCGCGTCGGCGGCGGGACCGAAGGACGACCCGGCGGAAGCGGTCCGAGCGCGTTCGGGCGTCGGGGCGGCGGCGGGCGTCGAGGTCGTCTCGGGAGCGGCGGGGCTCGCCGCGGCGTCGAGGGCGACAGCCTCGTCGGCTGCTGCGACGGCCTCGGGCCGACGGCGGGTGCGGCGCGTCGGGGGAAGCGTGATGGGAGAGGTCGGGAGCGCGACGGGCGTGGTCGCGGTCGACGGCTCAGCGCTCTGCAGGATGACGGCGACGTCGCCCTCGTCCGAGGCGCGCTCATCGACGATCGTCACCGCGAGGGCATCGGCATCCGCGTCGGCGGAGGGGACCTCGGATGCCAGGACCTCGACGCCGGCGTCGGCCGGACGCTGCTCGACCGCGGGGGCCGTGTCCGGCGTGCGGGAGGCTCGGCGACGGGGAGGGAGCGTCGGCTCGATCGTCGCGGCGATGACCGTCTCGACGACGGCCGCGGCGACCTGCTCGACCATGGCGGACTGGGAGGCCACATCGGCATCGACCGGGGCCGGTTCGGCGGGCGCGACGGCATCCGGAGTCGATTCGTCCAGGACGGCCGAGGTGGTACGACGGCGCATCTCGGCCCGCGTGAGCTGCGGGGTGGAGGCGGGCACGGCGGTGGGTCGACTGGATCGCCGGGTGCGGGCGGGCTCAGTCTCTGGGGCTTCTGACGGCAACGCGCGATGGCTCTCGTGTCGTGTCGCAAGCGCGACGGCTTCGGGCTTTCAGGGCTTTTGCCATTTCCGCTGGTTCGGGTCGCGAAAATAACGATCGGGTAAACACACTAACCCCATGGGACTGGGAATGTCATGAGCGCTGGCCCAGTCTCACCTGTCGTAGTCGAGCAATTCCTCCAGGCGCGGGAAGAACTCGGGGCCTGCCGCGATGACCATGCCCTTGCCCGGACGCCCGCCCGGCGCACCGCCGAGCACGCCGCCCGCCTCCTCCACGAGCAGGACACCCGCCGCGTGATCCCAAGGGTTGGTGCCCTTCTCGTAGTAGGCATCCATCCGTCCTGCGGCGACCGAAGCGAGATCGAGCGCGGCCGAACCGATGCGGCGCACGTCGCGGGCGACGGGCATGACCCGGGTGAGCTGCGCGAGGGTCGGAGCGTGCGTGGCGGGGTCGTACCCGAAGCCGGTCGCGACGAGACCTCCCGCTTCACCCACGTCACCGGTCACGGCGAGGCGCTGGTCGCCGAGCCACGCTCCGCCGCCGCGCGAGGCGCGGAACAGTTCGTCGGTCACGGGGTTGTAGACGGCTCCGGCGAGCGCGACCCACTGCGCGGGGTCGGCCGGGCCCTCGACCGCCGCGATGCTGACGGCCCACGCCGGGATGCCGTACGCGTAGTTGACGGTGCCGTCGATCGGGTCGACGACCCAGGTGATGCCGGTCGAGCTCTCGGTCGCGGCCGACTCCTCGCCGAAGAAGCCGTCGCCGGGACGCACGCGCTCCAGCTCCGCACGGACGAACGCCTCGACCTCGCGATCAGCGGCGGTGACGATGTCGGCGGCGGCCGATTTGGTGGCCGCGACCGTCACACCTTCCTGGCGGCGGCGCAGCGCGAGGCCGCCGGCCTCTCGGGCGATGCGGGTGGCGATGTCGAGCAGTTCCGCGGGGAGGGTCATGGCATCCACGCTACTGCGCCACCCCCTCGGCCGAATCCATCGCCGTCGTTAGCGTGGGGACATGACCGCTTCGGAGACTCGCCGGTACGACGTCGTCATCGTGGGAGGAGGGCACAACGCCCTCGTCGCCGCGGCCTATCTCGCCCGCGCCGGGCGATCGGTGGTGATTCTGGAGCGATCGGATGCCGTCGGCGGCGCCGCCGTGTCGGAGAGACCCTGGGCGGGGGTCGACGCCCGCGTGTCCCGGTATTCGTACCTCGTAAGCCTCCTGCCGCCGAAGATCATCGACGACCTGGGCCTGCGGATCGAGCTGCGTCGACGGCGCTACTCCTCCTACACACCCGATCCGGCGGACCCGTCGCGTGGCATCCTCATCGACACTCAGGATGCCGAGGCCACCGCCGCATCCTTCTCACGGACGCTCGGCGACGCCGACGAAGCCGCGCGCTACGCGGCTTTCGGGGAGCGGCTGGCGCCCCTCGGCCGCGCCGTGTTCCCCACCATGACCGAACCGCTGCCGACGGAGGACGAGATCCGCGAGCGCCTGGGGGACGACGCGCTCTGGTCGGCGCTTACCGCGCGGCCGCTCGGCGAGCTGCTGCGTTCGTCGTTCGAGAGCGACATCGTCCGCGGAATCGCCCTGACCGACGGACTCATCGGCACGTTCGCGTCGTCGGACGATCCCTCGCTCGCGCAGAATCGCTGCTTCCTCTACCACGTGATCGGCGGAGAGACCGGGCACTGGGACGTCCCCGTGGGAGGGATGGGGGCCGTCACGGCCGAGCTGGAACGGGCCGCACGCGAGGCCGGGGCCGAGATCGTGACGGGTGTCGATGTGATCTCGGTGTCGCCCGGTGGAGAGGTGCACGGCGTGACCGATCGGCCCGAGGTGTTCTACGGCTCACTCGTGCTCAGCGGCGTGGGGCGCGCGGTTCTGGCGCGCCTCCTGACCGCGGGTGGCGCGCCCACCGCGGTCGACGAGCCGGAGGGGGCGCAGGTCAAGGTCAACATGCTGTTGTCGCGGTTGCCGCGCCTTCGCGATCGCTCCGTGTCCCCCGAGGCGGCCTTCGCCGGGACCTTCCACGTCAACGAGACGATGACGCAGCTCGACTCCGCCTTCGTGGCCGCGACGGGAGGGATGCTGCCCGACCCGCTGCCGCTCGAGATCTACTGCCACTCACTGACCGACCCGTCGATCCTCGGCGAGGAGTTGCGCGCGAGCGGCGCGCAGACGTTGACGCTCTTCGGGCTTCAGGTTCCGCATCGGCTCCTCGACGACACCGACCCCGTCGCGGCCGGCGCGCGCCTGCTGGCCGCCGCGCAGCGCTCGCTCGACGCGGTGCTCGATGAGCCGCTACGCGATTGCATCCTGCGCGCGCCGGACGGGCGCCTGTGCATCGAGGCCCGCACGACGGCCGATCTCGAGGAGTCGCTGAACATGGTCGGCGGCGACATCTTCCACGGCGGGCTGTCGTGGCCGTGGGTGTCTCCCGAGGCGGCTGCGGGTTCTGCGGGGGCTGGGGGTTCTGCGGGGGCTGCAGGGGCGGTGGCGGGTGAGGCGTCTGCGTCGGGTCGGGCGTCTGGGTCGGATGAGGCGTCTGCGTCGGGTCGGGCGGCGGAGCGGTGGGGGGTGGCGACGGCGCACGCGCGGGTGCTGGTCTGCGGGTCGAGCGCGCAGCGCGGAGGAGCTGTGAGTGGGATCGGCGGCCAGAACGCAGCGATGGCGGCGTTGGAGATCCTGGAGGGGTGAGGACGCCGCCGGTGCCCGGGGCGGGACGGATGCCGGGGTGGGACGGACGCCGGGGCGGGACGGACGCGCGGGCGGTGGGGCGGGCGCGCGGGCGGCGAGGCGGACGCGGGGGCCGGGGGCGGCGAGGCGGGCGCCGCGCCGCGAGACCGCGACGCGTCAGCGGGTGATCTCCCTCGCTCATGGGGTGACTTTCGAGCACCTCTTCGAACATAGTTTCTAAACTCAACCCATGACCGATCTCCTCCCTCCGTCCTCGCTCACCGGGCCCGACCCCGCTGAGCGGGACCGCCTCCGTGCCCTCATCGCGGACATCCGGGCGACGACGCGAGAGGTCGGCCGACTGCAGGCGGTGTTGATCCGACGGCGGGCCGAGGCCATGAGGATCGCGTTGGCGGAGAGCGCTCGCTCGGGTTCCCGCATGTCGCGGGAACGCGAACTTCCCGTCCGGTCGGTCGCGTTGGAGATCGCTGTGGCGACGAAGACGCACGACCTCACTGTGCAGAAGGAGCTGGGCGACGCATACACCCTGACTGAGAAGTTCGGTGCGACCGTCGATGCGCTCGAAAGCGGGAGCATCACGCTGCGCCACGTCCAGGCGATCCTCGAGACCGGCATCGTCATCGACGACGACGACACCCGGGGCGGGTGGGAGAAGGTCGTTCTCACCCGAGCAGAACGCGATTCGCCCGGGCGCGTGCGTGCCTTCGCTCGAGAACTCGCCGAGAGCGTGCAGCCCGAGGGGATGACAGCGAGACACGCTCGCGCGGCGCAGGCCCGTGGCGTGAGCGTACGGGATCTGGCCGACGGCATGGCCGAGCTGAGCATCATCCTGCCGGCCACCGTGGCGTACGGCATCCGAGATCGACTGCGACGACAAGCCGCCGTGATCCATCGACAGAGCGCGAAGACCACGGCAGGGTCCGCGGCGAAATCCTCGGCAGACCCCGCGCTGCCCCTGATTCCGGATACTCCCTCCACCCCCTCCTCCCCCGACGACCGGGCCGCTCACGACGAACGCACGCTCGCTCAGATCGGCGCCGACCTCTGCGCTGATCTCCTCCTCACCGCGTCCCCCGCGATCGACCCCACGACGGACGAGACCTGTCCCGGCGGTCTCGGCGCGATTCGCGCACAGGTGCAGATCACGGTTCCTGTGCTCACCCTCCTCGGACACGCCGACGCCGGCGCGACCGTCGCGGGGCGAAGCCCCATCGACCCGGGCACCGCGCGACACCTCGCCGCTCATGCACCGGGGTGGGATCGCGTGCTGTGCGATCCGGTCACGGGGACAGTGCTCGAGGTCGATCGATACAGCCCCACCGCCGCTCAACGCCGCTATCTCGCGGCGAGAGATCAACACTGTCGCGCACCGGGGTGTCGTGCGCCCGTGACGCGGTGCCAGCTCGACCACAATCACGAGGCGCGGCACGGCGGTGTCACGAGACTGACGAACCTCTGCCATCTCTGTGTGCGGCATCACACGCTGAAAACCGAGACGGCGTGGACCGTGTCTCAGAATCCTGACGGGACCCTCCATTTCACAAGCCCCCTCGGCCAGCACACGACCGAGACTCCCCCACCGCGGATCGTGTTTCTTCCGGATGCAAGCGGTCCCGGTGACGACGGCGAGACAGGGCCTCCGGACCGGTTCGACACGGCGCCATTCTGAACCGGCACCGACAGGGGCAAAGAGACACAGCGGCGGAGACAACCAGTACCGGAGACAACCAGTACCGGAGACAACCAGTACCGGAGACAACCAGTACCGGAGACAACCAGTACCGGAGACAACCAGTACCGGAGACAACCAGTACCGGAGACAACCATCGCCGGAGATAACCAGCGCCGGAGATAATGCCGACATGAGCAGCACCCCGCCCACCGAGGTCATCTTCATCGGCGGTCGATCCGGCGTCGGCAAGTCGACCGTGGCCTCGGAAGCCTCGAGGATCTTGGCCGCGCACGACATCCGGCACGCCGTCATCGAGGGCGACACCTTGGACCAGGCATATCCCGAACCGTGGCGCGACGGCATCGCCCTCGCCGAACACAACCTCGCCGCCATGTGGAGCGCCTATCGAGCTCTCGGGTACCACCGTCTGCTGTTCACCAACACCGTGAGCATCACGCAGGTCGGGGTGCTGTCGGCGGCACTCGGCGGGGAGGTCCGCGCGCGCAGCGTCCTGTTGACGTCGACGGATGCCACCGCCGCCGAGCGGCTGTCCCGACGCGAGTGGGGCATGTCCCTCGAGGAGCACATCGCCCGCAGCGGACGCGCCGCGGCGCAGCTCGACACGCACACGGTGGACGTGCGGATCGCCACGGACGGACGCGCCCCCGACGACATCGCGCGAGAGATGCTGGGTGTCGCAGGCTGGCTCGCGCCTCTCGACGGTGAAGAAGCGACAAGGAAGAAGTGACGAGAGGAAGCAACGCCAGGACGCAACGCCACGAAGGGACGAGGGGAAGGGACGAGGGGAAGGGACGAGACGCCGGAGATGCAACGCCGGAGACAAGCGTCCGAGGCAGACCGCTAACGAGCGATATGCGCCCGCAACACGGTGAGCATCACGCCCACCGCTTCGAGGAGAACGACGGTCGACGGCTCTGCATACCCGAACACGATGCCTGACGAACGCGCCGGTGAATCCTCGCCCACCGCGTACCGGGAGAGCGATTCGACCAGGACACCGCGCGCCGCCAGTTCCCCGACGATCGCCCGCTCGACGGCGACGTCACGTCCGGACAACAGCACCACCGCATGCAAGCCCCCGTCGGTCGCCGCCAGCTCGACGCCGGGTGCATCGGCGAACGCCTCGAGCAGCAGCTCTCGGCGGTGCCGATAGTCGCGGCGACGCCGCGCCGTGTGTCGGGCCAGGTCGCCTTCCGCGAGGTACAGGGCCAGAGCACGCTGCTGCACCAGCGAGACGGGAAGGTCGATGTCTTCGCGCGTCGCGCGGATCAGCTCCCCCACGGACCCCGAAGCGACGACCCACCCGCACCGCAGCGCCGGCGTGAGGATCTTCGACAGACTGCCGATGAGCACCACCCGCGACGGATCGAGGAGCGACAACGGTGGCAGAGGCGCCCGCCCGTGTGGGAACTCGCTGTCGTAGTCGTCCTCGATGACGATCACGTCCTCGCGCACGGCCCACGTCAGCAGTCGCGCGCGCTGTTCGGCATCCAATCGGCTTCCGAGCGGGTAGTGGTGATTCGGCGTGACGATGAGGGCATCGAGACCGCGCTGCCGCGCGAGCGCGTCGAGGTCGAGGCCGGACCCCACCCGCACGGGGACGGGGACGGCGATGATTCCCAGCCGCTGCAGGATCGTGCGGACACGCGGATAACCCGGATCCTCGATGCCGACGCGGAGAGGCTTCCGATCGCGCCCCGACATGAGGGACACAAGGGTCAAGAGCATCGCGTCGCTGGTTCCCGCGCTGACCACGACGTCCTCCGCTGAGACATCGAGGCCGCGCGTGCGGCCGAGATGCCGCGCGATCTCGACACGCAGCGCCGGGGAGCCGCTCGCGTCATCGACATCCGATTCCGGGTCGACAGCCGCCGCCCGCCGCCACGCGGAACGCCAGGCCGTATCGGCGACGCCCGCGGTCCGCGGCCGCCCGGGACGCAGATCCACCTCCGCCCGCGGAGCCCTCTCCGCGGCCCCCGCGGAGGGGACTCGCGCCGCTGCCGGCGGGACGACGACGTCGGCGACGACCGTCCCTCCGCCGGGAATCGTCGTGAGGTACCCCTCTCCGGCGAGGATTTCGTACGCGGCCACGACCGTCCCGCGAGCGACCCCGAGATCCGCGGCGAGCGCGCGCGTCGACGGCACGACATCTCCCGGGCCCACGCGCCTCGCGAGCACAGCGGCCCTGAGCCCGTGTGCGAGCTGCTCGTGCAGCGGGACGACGGAGTCCCGGTCCAGGATGCCGAGAGAGATCACGCTGGCAGTCTGCCACTGGTCCACGGGGAACGACCCTCACTGGACTACGCACTGGACCACTTCCTCGACTGGAATCAGGGGATGACCGACCTCCCGCTCACCGCTCAGACGCGTGTCCGCCGCGAAGCCCACCACCAGGTCACGGACCGAGCGGCCCTGTACGACGTGATCGACGGCGCCCTTTTCGCCACCATCGCGATCGTCCGAGACGATCGCCCCGTCGCCCTCCCGATCGGCATCGGCCGCGACGGGGACGACCTCCTGATCCACGGCTCGACGGGTAGCGACTTCTTCCGTCGGATCGCCGCGGGTGCCCCCGTCTGCGTGACCGTCACGCACCTCCTGGGCCTGAAATATGCGCGCTCGCTCTTCGACAGCTCGATGCGATACCGCTCCGCAGTGGTGTTCGGGGTGGCATCCGTGGTCCCCGCTGACGAGAAGGAGGCCGCACTCCTGACACTGTCGGAGCACCTCATGCCCGGACGCAGCCTCGAGGTACGCCCGATGACCGGCCGGGAGCTGGCCGCGACGATGGTGCTGCGCGTATCCCTGGCCGAGGCGAGCGTGAAAGACAACGCGGGGTCGATGGTCGAGGCGGACGACGACGGCGAGGATCGCGGGGTCTGGGCTGGGACGCTGCCGCTCCGGACCGTCACCGGGGATCCGGTGACGTCTGCGCAGACGGTGCCCGGGACGCCGGTCCCCGCCTCGGTGCGCCGAGCCGCCGCGCGCGTGGCCGCTTCGGGTACGGCCTAAGCCCCGGTCCCGGATGGACGGCCCCGGTGTGCGGGGCCGTTCAGCGACCGACCAGCGCAGGCACCTCGTACCGGCGCGGCGTACCGAAGCGGTGAGCCGTGATCGACACGGCCTGCTCGCGCAGGAACGGCAGCAGCTCGACGTGGCCGGATCGGGTGACGTCCCCGGCGTACACCGCGACCGAGGGCGAGCCGCCCGTCGCCTCGGCGACCGCGGCGACCGATCCGCCCAGCAGACGCACCCGTCCGCCGGTGCGCGCCAGCCGCGCGGCGCGGCGCGCCCAGTCGGCGGTGTCCTCCACCGCGGCGCGGACGCCCACGCCCTCGAGCCACGCGCGCACGGCGGGCGTGAGCTCGACGGCGGAGCTCACGGTCACGACGGATCCCGCCCGCACCCCCGCCGCGACCACCCGCACGAGAGCGGCCGACGACGCGTCCTCCACCCGCACGGTGACCGGCACCGCGGCGTATCGCAGCACGTTCTGCTCCGACTCCAACGCCGTCGCGTCGCGGGCGAGCGAGAACTCCGAGGCCCACGCCGCGGCGTCGCTCGCGAGGGCGGATGCCACCCACTCGCGGTCCGCGGCGGGCACGGCGGCGAGCGCCGGGGCGGCGAGGGCGTCGGGCGTGCGGGGCGCCGAGGTCTCGGCATCCGTCCACGACCCGAATCCGAAGAGGTAGTGCGGTCCACCCGCCTTCGTTCCCGCACCGACGGCGGACTTCTTCCACCCGCCGAACGGCTGCCGCCGCACGATCGCGCCGGTGGTGCCGCGGTTGACGTACACGTTGCCGGCTTCGATGCGCGCGAGCCAGGTGTCGATCTCCGCCGAGTCCAGCGCGTGCAGCCCCGAGGTGAGTCCGTACTCGATCGCGTTGACGATCTCGATCGCCTCGTCCAGCGTCTCCGCCGTCATGATGCCGAGCACGGGTCCGAAGTACTCGGTGCGGTGGAAGGCGCTGCCGGGCTGGACGCCCTCGCGGATGCCGGGACGCCACAGCGCGCCGTCGTCGTCGAGCTTCTTCGGCTCGACCACCCAGCGCTGGCCGGGCTCGAGAGTCGTCAGGGCCTGCAGGAGCTTGCCCTGCGCCGGCTCGATGAGCGGCCCGACGCGCGAGGCCTCGTCCCACGGCATCCCGACCTCGAGAGAGGTCACCGCGTCGACGAGCTGGTCGCGGAAGCGCCGCGAACGGGCGACGGATCCGACGAGCACGACGAGGGATGCCGCCGAGCACTTCTGCCCCGCGTGTCCGAACGCCGACATCGCGACGTCCTTGGCCGCGAGGTCGAGGTCGGCGCTGGGTGTGACGATCACGGCGTTCTTGCCGCTCGTCTCGGCGAGCAGCGGCAGGTCGGGGCGGAACGAGCGGAACAGCTCGGCGGTCTCGTACGCGCCGGTCAGCACGACCCGCTCGACGGCGGGGTGCGTGAGGAGCTGTCGGCCGAGATCGTTCTCGGACACCTGGACGAGCTTCAGCACCTCGCGCGGAACGCCGGCCTCCCACAGCGCCTCGACCATGACGGCGCCGGAGCGCTCGGCCAGGGCCGCGGGCTTTATGACGACGGAGGATCCGGCGGCGAGCGCGGCGAGCGTGGAGCCCGCGGGGATCGCGACGGGGAAGTTCCACGGCGGGGTCACCACGGTCACCCCGACGGGGGTGAAGGTCGCGCCGTCGACGGTTTCGAGGGTGCGCGCCTGCTCGGCGTAGTAGTGCGCGAAGTCGATCGCCTCCGACACCTCGGGGTCGCTCTGCTCGATGACCTTGCCGCACTCGGCGCCCATGACCTCGAGCAGGTCTGCGCGGCGCTTCTCGAGCGCATCCCCGGCGCGGTGCAGGATCTCCGCGCGACCGGCGGCGCCGAGCGCGCGCCACGCGGCGGCGGCATCTGCGGCATCCTGGATCAGCGCGTTCAGCGCGGCTTCGTCGATGACGGTGTGCGCGGCGATGGTGGCGCGGCCGAGGTCGGAGCCCTCCATGCGCGCCACGATCGCCCGCGACCAGTCGCGGTTCGCAGCGATCGCCGGGTCGGAGTCGGGGGTGTTGCGGAACCCGTGCGTCGGCGCGGGGTCGGCCGGGGCCGCGCGGTCCTGCACGCGGTTCGATGCGGGAACGCCCTCGGGCATGTCGGCGAGGGATGCCAGGAACCTGTCGCGCTCGCGGGCGAACAGGGCTTCGTGGGTGTCGAGGTCGAACACCGCCGACATGAAGTTCTCGCTCGACGCCCCCTCTTCGAGTCGGCGGATGAGATACGCGATCGCGACGTCGAACTCCTGCGGGTGCACGACGGGGGTGTAGAGCAGGATCGAGCCGACCGTGCGACGCACGACGGCCTGCTGAGCGGTGGCCATGCCGAGGAGCATCTCGACGTCGATGCCGGACGGGCCCTTCGACGACGTCACGCCCCGCCGCTCCGCGAGCAGCCAGGCGAGGGCGACGTCGAAGAGGTTGTGCCCGGCGACGCCGATCCGCACGTTCTCCGTGTGCTCGGGGCGCAGCGCGTAGTCGAGCACGGCCTTGTACGACGCGTCGGTCGCCTGCTTAGACGGCCAGGTCGCCAGCGGCCAGTCGTGCACGTCGGCATCCACGCGCTCCATCGGCAGGTTCGCGCCCTTCACGACGCGCACCTTGATGGGGGCTCCCCCGGATGCCAACCGCGCGGCGGTCCACTCCTGGAGGCGGATCATCGCGGCGAGCGCGTCAGGCAGGTAGGCCTGCAGCACGATGCCGGCCTCGACGCCCTGGAACTCGGGCTCGCCCAGCAGCGTCTCGAAGACCGCGAGGGTGAGGTCGAGGTCCTTGAACTCCTCCATGTCGAGGTTCAGGAACGTGCCCGTCTCCTTCGCCACCCGGTAGAGCGGGCGGAGGGCGGCCACGGCGTCGGCGACGGCCGCGTCGAACGCCCACGGGGTGTGCGGGGCGACGGTGGAGGACACCTTGATCGAGACGTAGTCGACGTCGTCGCGCGCGAGCAGTTTGCGGGTGCCGGCCAGGCGTCGCGCGGCTTCCTTCTTGCCGAGGATCGCCTCGCCGAGCAGGTTCACGTTCAGACGGATGCCGTCTCCCCGGCCGCGGATCGAGGCGATGGCGTCGCCGAGCTTGCGATCGCTCGCGTCGACGATGAGGTGGCGCACCATCGAGCGCAGCGCCATCCGCGCCGCGGGCACGACCACTCGCGGAAGGATCGGCGCGGCGAACGCGCCGAGGCGGATCGCGGCCTTGAGGTGCAGCGGGAGGAAGCCCGGGATGAGCGGGGTGAGGGCGGCGAGGTTGCGCGCGGCGACGCGCACGTCCTCGGGGCGCACGACACCGTCGACGAAGCCGACCGTGAAGTCGAGACCGTGCGGGTCGCGCAGCACCCCGGCCAGTCGCTGGGCGGCGGCGTCGACGGGCTCGTCGCGGCTCTCGGCGAGCCAGCGGCGCACGAGGGCGATCGCCTCGTCGGCGAGCTCGTGCGGGTCGACGGGAGCGGCGGGGGCGGCGACGGGGACGTGCTGATCGGTGAGCGACATGGCGATCCTTCCTCGGATGTTCTCAGCATGGGACTCGTATCCGTTCGAGAAAAGCGACGAATACCGATGCATACTGTTCGATGAGACCGAAGGGATGTCATGTTCGATCTGCGTCGCCTGCGCCTCCTGCACGAGCTGAGCGTGCGCGGGACTCTCGCCGCGGTCGCGGACGCCCTCTCCTACAGCCCGTCGACCATCTCGCAGCAGCTCGCCCTCCTCGAGAAAGAGGCGGGGGTGCCCCTGCTCGAGCCCGACGGGCGGCGCGTGCGCCTCACCGCCCAGGGCGCCGCCCTCGCCGCGCACGCGGCCCGCATGCTCGCCGCCGACGAGGCCGCCCGCGCCGAGCTCGAGCGCATGCGCCCCTCACTCGCACCGGTGCGCGTGGCCGTGATGCAGTCCGCGGCGCACGGCCTGCTCCCCCGAGCGCTCGACGCCCTCGCCGCGAGCGAGCCGCAGCTGCGCGTCGAGGTGGCCGAGCTCGCCCCCGAGGAGGGACTGTTCGAGGTCGCCGCGCGCGGCTTCGACCTCGCGGTCGCCGAGCAGTACCCCGGTCACACGCGCGAACATCGCGAGGGTCTCGAGCGGGGCCTTCTGGGACGGGATGCCATCCGCCTCGCCGTCTCGCGCGACGACCCCGCCCGCAGCCTCCACGACCTCCGCGACCGGGCGTGGGTCATGGAGCCCGTCGGCACGGCCGCCCGCCAGTGGGCGACACAGCAGTGCCGGGCGGCCGGGTTCGAGCCCGACGTGAGGTTCGAGATGGCCGACCTGACCGCGCACGTGCGGCTCGTGGCATCCGGTCATGCCGTCGGCATGATCCCCGACCTCGTCTTCGCGGGCGAGGCGCCTGCCGTGCGGCTCGTGGACCTCCCGGGCGAGCCCCGACGCGAGGTGTTCACGGCGGTCCGCCGCGGAACGGCCGACCGCCCCGGCGTACGCGCGGTGCGCGGGGCACTGCAGGTGGCGTACGACCGGGGCGGTCGGTGAGGGAGTTCTCTACTTCGTCAGAGCGATCTCGTTCGGCGTCGCATCGAGCGTGACGCTCTTCACGACCTCCCCCGAGGTGAGATCGACCGCGTGCACGGCGTTCTTCGCGGGCTCGGTCACGTAGGCGATGTCACCCGAGATCTTGATCGCGGGGTGGGCGTCCTGCCACTCGGCGGGTCCCTCCCACGCTCCGATGACGGGGTACGACGCCGTCAGATCACCGGTCGCCGGGTCCAGCACGTGGATCGCACCGTCGGTCGCGAGGATGTACGCGAGCCCTGCGGGACCGCGCGCGATGTCGCGGAACGTGTACTCCACGCCCTCCGGGAGGTCGACCACACGCTGCGTCTTGGCGGCGGTGTCGATCAGGGCGACGCGGTGCAGGAGGTAGCCCTCGGCATCCGGGTCGTCCTTGTAGTCGCCGACGATCAGCGGGCTGTCCTCGCTGACGTACGCGTTGCCCATGCGGCCGTAGGGCTGATCCGGGGCGGTGAGCTTGGTGAAGGCACCGGAATCGTAGATGAGCGCACCGTTCTCGCAGCCGAAGACGACGACCTCATCCTCGGCGGTGCCCTCGCCGTGCACGCCGGGGCACTCGCTGCTCTGCGCGAGGGTCGCCCCCGACGCGTCCTTCGCGACGACGCCGTTGCGTCCGTCGGCGTTGCCCACCGTCGTGAGGAAGGTCCCGTCTTCGAGCACGATCGACACCCCGTGGTGCGCCTCGACGCCCGGGATCGTCTCGACGGACGGAAGGGAATCGGTGGATGCCAGCAACGCGTCGCTGTCGAAGACGGTCGAGTCGCTCGTCCCGTCGGCGTACAGCACGGTCTTGCCGCCGTGCGTCACCACGTGTCCCGGCTTGGAGGCCGGGAACACCAGGTCGGTGAGCTCGGGCGCGGCGTCGGCGGCTCCGGCATCCAGGACCTGGAAGCCCTCGCTCGTCGTCACCATGACGTGGCGTCCGTCGCCCGCGGAGTTCAGGCGCGTGAACTGCTCGGAGGCGACGTCGCCGAGGGTGTCGAGGCTCGCGCCGTCGAGGACGACGATGCCGCCGGGGTACGAGAGGGCCACGCGAGTGCCGGTCTCGGCCGGGGCGCTCGCGGCGGGCGCGGCGGTGCCGGCACCACCCGCGCACGCGGTGAGTCCGACGGTCGCGCCGACCGCGAGCGCGAGCAGGCCCACGCGGAGGGAGGGATTGCGCATGTGATTTCTCTTTCTTCGGTGGAGGCCGGCCGCTCAGGGCGACAGGCCGCGGGCGATGCGCTCCGTGTTGACGCGCATCATGGTCAGGTAGTCGGGGGCGTCGCCGGAGGCATCGGTGAGCGACTCGGTGAACAGCTCGATCACCTCGACACGGCGATCGGCCTCGTCCGCGAGCGCCCGCACGAGCCGGTCGGGCGAGGACGATTCGGCGAAGATCGTCGGCACTCCCGCTTCGTCGATCGCCGCGACGAGATCCGCGAGGTCGCTCGCGCTGGGGGCGGCCAGCGTCGTCCCGCCCGGGATGACCGCCCCGATCAGGCGGAACCCGAAGCGGTCGGCGAGATATCCGAACACGTGGTGATTGGTGACGAGGGCGCGGCGCTCGGCCGGGATCGCGGCGAACGCGGCGGTCATCGCGGCGTCCAGCGTCTCGAGCTCGGCGCGGTAGGCGGCGGCGTGCGAAGCGACCGCGGAACCGCCGACCTCCTCGAGCACCGGGGTGAGCGCATCGACGACGGCGACCATCCGCGCCGGGTCCGTCCAGAAGTGCGGATCGTCGGCCCCGCCGGCGTCGGTCGAGGTGTAGGGGAGCACGGTGACGGCATCCCCCGCGACGAAGGTCCGCACCCCCTCGGAGGCCGCCGCGTCGAGGTGCTGTTGCAGTCCCTCCTCGAGCCCGAGACCGTTGGCGACGAGCAGGTCGGCCGAACGCAGGCGCGCGGCCTCGGCCGCGGAGATCTCGAACGAGTGCGGATCGGCCCCCGGACGCATGAGCGTCAGCACCTCGACGTCGTCGCCGACGAGGTGCGACACGACGTCCCCGAGGATGTTCGTCGTCACGACGACGAGGGGACGATCGGATGCCGCCGTGCCGGTGCACCCGGCGAGCACGAGCAGGACGCCGGTCACGGCGAGCGCGAGGAGCTTCCTCATCTCAGCGCCCCGTCTCGGCGAAGAACAGCGGCGTGCGCGCGGTCTCGAACTCCCGGGCGATGCGGGCGCCGTCGGCGAAGTCGATCTCCCACATCCGTCCCTCGGCGGGACCGTTCAGGTAGGCGCGCTGCTGGTCGGCGATCAGACGGACCGGCTGGCCCGCGGCGAGACTCTCCCCCACGAGCGGAACGGATGCCGCGCGCTCCTCGCCCGTCTCCCCGTCGAGCACGAGAACGCGGCCGTCGGCGGTGAGCGCGAGCACGTTCGCTCCCTTGTCGTCGACGGCGGTGACCTGCACGACCGGTTCGGGAGTCGGAAGCAGGGTCCACGAGCGCGCGCGGGTGTCGAGCATCCACACACCCGCGCCCTCGGCGACGGCGGCCACGGTCGGGCGGCCCTCGCGGTTGGCGAAGGCGGTGGCGCGAGGCGCGGTCGTCCCGTCGGGGTACGGGATGCGCTCGACGAGGGGCTCGTCGTCCTCGACCCGGACGAGGAGGGCGCCGTCCCGGCATCCGATCACCGCTCCGACGCGGGTCGTGATCGTTCCGGCCGGCTCCGCGCAGGCGACGGCGTCACCGACCGTCGAGCCGTCGGAGGTGTGCAGCGTGACCTCGTCGGCGGCCGCGACCGCGGCGAACGAACCGGCGGGCACCGCGAGCCCCGGTCCGGGGGCGACCCGGAGCCGGAAGCTCTCGACGACCTCTCCCTTCGACAACGCCTCGGTGTCGAGCAGCACGGCCTCGCCGGAATCGGGGAAGAAGACGCCCGTGCCGCCGGTGGTCGACGACGTGGAGGTGGCGATGGTCGCGACGCCGTCGCCGGGAACGTCACCGAGGAGCTTCGGTTCGGCGCGGTAGTAGTGGAAGTGGTCGACGTGATCCCAGGTCCAGACGCCGCTGTCGACGATGGAGACCCCCGACGCGTCCGCCGCGAACAGGTAGCGCCCGTCGGAGTGAAGGGCCACGGGGGCCCGGACCGTGCCGAGGTCGGCGGTCTCCTCCTCGAGCAGGTCGAGGTGGGAGACGTGCCCCGCACCGTCGATCGAGGTGAGGCCGACCGCGGGCTCGGCGAGCTCGGCGGCTCCCGCGATCTCGCCGTGGGTGTCGACGGAGGGTTCCGGAGCAGTGGGAACGGACGCCGCGCACCCGGAGAGCGCGAGAAGCAGCACGACAGCGGGGGGAAGGACGAATCGGGGGGAGGGAGGAGGGAGCATGAAGGCTTTCTGCGTCAGAGCGGAACGGGAACGGCGGGGGCGACGCGGCGCCGGAGCGCGGTGAGCACGGCGCGCACCACTCCCGACACCCCCGCCGCGGCGATGGCGGTGGCGGCGATGGTCGCTCCCGCCGCGGTGGCGGCATGCCACGAGATCACGAGGCCCGCGAAGACCGCGGCCACGCCGATGATGGCGGCGAGCGCCATGGTGGTGGGGACGCGATGCGTCCACGGGCGCGCGGCGACAGCGGGGGCAACGAGCAGTCCCACGACCAGCAGCGAGCCCACCGCCTGGTAGGAGGCCACCACCGCGAGGGTGACGAGCCCGACGAGGGCGGTCTGCGCGACGCGGGGCCGCAGCCCGAGCACGTGCGCGACGCGCTCGTCGATCGCGAGGGCCACGAGGCTGCGGTGTGCACACACCGCCGTGAGAAGACCCAGCGCGACCGCGACGGCGAGCACGACGAGGTCGTCGGCCCCGATCGCGAGGATATCTCCGAAGAGGATGGCCGTGGCATCGGTCGCGAAGCTTCCGGCGTGCGAGATCACGATGACCCCGAGCGCGAGCATGCCCACGAACAGCAGGCCGATGCTCGTGTCGTACGACAGGCGTCCGCGGCGTTGCAGGGCCCCGATGCCGAGGCTCATGACCACCGCGCTCGCGGCGGCACCGAGGAGAACGGGCAGTCCGAGCACCGTCGCCAGCGCGACGCCGGGGAGCATGCCGTGCGCCAGAGCCTCGCCGAGGAACGCCATCCCCCGCACGATCACCCACGTGCCCGCGATGCCGCACAGCATCGCCACGAGCGAGCCGCCCCAGAACGCGCGCTGCACGAACTCGAACGAGAACGGATCGGTGAGAAAGGACACGAGGGACGACCGTAGCGAGAGTGAGAACGATTCTCAAACTCATATGATGGATGCCATGCCCCCCGTGTGCGCCTCCCTCCGCGGCATCCGCGTCGACTTCTCCGGCACGCGAGCCCTCGACGACGTCGACCTCGACATCGCGCCGGCAGCCCTCACCGCGATCACCGGCCCCAACGGCGCAGGCAAATCGACGCTCCTGGAGGTCCTGGCCGGCAGCCGGCGACCGACGGCGGGGCGCGTGGACATCCACGGACGCACCCGCGCCTTCGTCCCCCAGCGCGCCGCGGTCCCCGACAGCCTGCCCCTGACGGTGCGCGAGATGGTCGCCGTGGGAACGTGGGGGCGCTCCGACACCCGACCACGCCGCGCACCGACCCGGCGCAGCGCCATCGACCACGCGATGACCCGCCTCGACATCGCGCCTCTCGCCCGGCGGCCCTTCGCCTCACTCTCCGGCGGCCAGCGGCAGCGGACGCTTCTCGCTCAGGGACTCGCGCGGAAGGCGGATCTCCTGCTCCTCGACGAACCGACCACGGGACTCGACGCACACAGCAGCGCCCTCATCCGCGCGGCCGTCGCGGACGAGACGCGACGCGGAACGTCCGTCGTCTGCGTGAGCCACGACGAGGCGCTCATCGCGTGCGCGACGCACGTCGTGCGCCTCGAGGGCGGACGCGTCAGATCGTCGCTCGCGCCCGCGCGGTGACGCGGCGAAGCACGTCGGCGAAGGCGACCGACACGTCCGGCGACTCCGCACGAATGGCGGCGTGGGCCTCGATATCGAAGCGCTGCAGAGCCGACCACGGCTCGTCGTCCAGGTCGATCTCGAGGTAGATGTGGTTCACTCGGCGGTCATCCGCGTCGAGTTCTCGCCGCAGCACTCCGCGACCGACCAGACGATCCACGAGCGTCGTCACGCCCGCCGAAGTCACATCCAGGTGCTCGCGGAGCAGGGAGGGACGGATGCCGGGATGCGCGCCGATGCTCTGGATCGCTCGAGCCTCGAGCTCACTCACGCGGAGCGATTTCCGGGCCGCGACCAGGGCTTCTCGGCCCGCGTCGACGTAGTCGCCGAGGGCCTCGATGAGGGCGGATGACGCGTCGGACACGACCCCCTCCCCCCTGCGACCCCGGCTGGCCACCCTCCGAGCATATCCAGTCAGATGAATTATTCATGTACTTATTTAATTTCCTGAAATACCTGCTAAGCTAGCAGTTAGCCCCGCCCAACGACCCACTCGAAGGAGATCGCCATGGCCAAGCTGTACTACGGTTCCGACACCGCACCCGTCACCCTCCCCGACCGCCTGCTGGGATACATCAAGGTCATCACCGCGACCAAACTGCGCCGTGGTGAGTCCTTCACCCTGACGTGGTCCGGCGCAGAGGGAGAGAGCGGCCGTTCCACCATCTGGCTCCAGCCGTCCATCCCGCTGCGCTTCGTCTTCGACTCCGCCGAGCCGGAGCAGCTGAGCGGCGACTACCTGCGGACCCTCGCCGACCAGTCGAACTCCGCCACCGGCCTGAACGTCGACGTGCGTTCCTGGGAGAGCGCAGAGGATGCCGCCCGCACTCCGGCGCGGACGGCCCCGCACACGGTGTCTCGCGGTGCCGCACGCCCCACCGCCGTGCGTCCGGTCAACGCCGCCTGAGACCCGATCCATCGACGCCCGCCCCTCGCCGATTCGGCGAGGGGCGGGCGTCGTTCCATCAGGCGCGCCTCCACGTCCCGAAAACATCAGAGAGGGCGGCGCGATCGAATCGCGCCGCCCTCTCGTCTTCCCAGATCAGCGGTCGAGCACAGCCTGACCCGCGGTCGCGGCGTCGCGGAGCGCGTCCTCGGGCGACTTCTGACGCAGCATCGCCTTCTCGAGCTCTGCGCCGAGGGCGGCGCTGATCTCCGAGTAGGAGCTGATCGAGGGACGCGACTTGGCGTAGGCGAGTTGGTCGACGAAGACGGAGAGCAGCGGGTTCTCCGCGACGTGCGCCTTCCAGGCGTCGGAGTCCTGCGTCTTCAGGTTGGTGGGGAGGTAACCGGAGGCGATGTCCCACTCGGCCTGCTGATCGGGCTGCATGAACCACGACAGGAACGCGTAGGAGCCGGCCTCCTGCTCGTCGGTGCCCTCGGTGACGTACGACACATCGGTGCCGGTGTTCATCGCCGGCGTCGTGATCTTCGGGAAGGTGAACACACCCACGTTCTCGGCGCCGATGCCGTCCTGGACCGACTTGAGGTTGTAGGCACCGCCGATGAACATCGCGAACTGGCCGGCATTGAAGGCGGGCCAGCCCTGGTTCTGGTTGCTGTCCGCGGCGGTCGACGGGTAGGCGACGCCCGCGTCGATCATGTCCGTCCAGGTCTTGAGCGCCGTGACGCCCGCGGGCGAGTCGAACTCGACCTTCTTGTTGTCCTCGCTGAGGAACTCGCCTCCCGCGCTCCACAGCATCGACTGGTAGGTGAAAACGGGCCACTCACCGCTGCCGATGGGCAGGTAGACGCCGTACGCGCCGTCCTTGGTCAACTTCTTGGCATCCGCCGCCAGCTCGTCCCACGTGGTGGGGGTCGAGGTGATGCCCGCCTCGGCGAACTTCTTCTTGTTGTAGATGACGGCGTAGTCGCCGCCATCGGTGGGCAGGGCGTACGTCGTGCCGTCGAACACGCCCGAGGCCAGCATCCCCGGGGGGATGTCCTCTGCGGCGAGGGGGTAATCGCCGGTTCCGAGCTTGTCGTCGAGCGAGACGATCTTGCCGGTCGCGATCGCTTCGCCGAGCGACGACGGGTTCTGGTCGCCGATGACCAGGTTCGGAGCCTGGTTGCTGGTCAGCGCCTGCACGAGACGAGCGGTGAAGCCCTCGGGCGCGATGAACTGGGACTTGACCTCGTAGGTCGACTGCGACTGGTTGAATGCGTCGACCATCTCCGTCAGCTTCGTCGCCGTGTCGCCGGTGGCCTGGTTCCACATGGTGATCGTCGTCTTGCCGTCGGACGAACCGGCGTTGCCGGTGACCGAGCCGCCCGAGCAGGCGGCGAGCGTGACGGCGACCGTCACGAGGGCGCCGAGGGCGAGCCCCCGACGGGCGAGAGTGGCCTTCTTCATGTCTTCTCCTTGATGCGGTGAGTGCAGGGTGATGCAGTGCGATGAGTGGGGTGGAGTGGATGCGGATGGCGCGGGTCAGCGCAGACCGCCGGAGATCGCTTTGACGATCTGGTTTTGAAACAGCAGGAACACGACCAGCACCGGGATGACGGCAAGCGTGGACCCTGCCATGAGCAGGTTGAAGTTCGAGGCGCCCTCTTGCGATTGAAGGAGCGTCAGACCGATCTGGACGGTGAAGAAGTCCGTCTGATTGACCGCGATGAACTGGAAGAAGAAGTTGTTCCAGTTGTAGACGAACGACAGGATCGCGAAGGAACCGATCATCGGGGTGGCCATCGGCGCCATGATCAGCCGGAAACGTTGCCAGACGCTCGCCCCGTCGATGCGGGTGGCGTCCTCGATCTCGGAGGGGAAGTTCGAGAAGAACTGCCGGAAGAGGAACACACCCAGGATCGAGGGGATATTCGGCACGATGAGGCCTTGATAGCTGTTGAGCCACCCCAGCGACGACAGCAGCGAGATGAGCGGCGTGAACACGACCTCGAAGGGCACCATGAGCGCCGCCAGCAGAACGACGAAGACGACGTTTCGACCGCGGAACTTCAAACGGGCGAAGGCGTAGCCGGCCATCAGGCTCGTGACGACCTGGCCGAGAGTCGAGAGCACGGCGACCACGACAGTGTTGAGGTAGAAACGCCCGAACGGGGCGATCTGGAACAGGCGCGAGTAGTTGTCGAAGTGCCACTCGGTGGGAAGGAACGTCGGCGGCACGGCCAAGGCCTCTTGCGCCGACTTGAAGCTGACCAGCACCATCCAGACGAACGGTCCGAAGAACAGCACGGTGGCCACGATGAGGACCGCGTGCCGCAGGATGCCGGGAACGCGGGCAGCTAAAGGCTTGCGGCGGCGGGGCTCGGGGATGGGGGCGACCGTGCGCGGGAGGCTGCGCTCGAGAGAAAGAGTCATGTCGCGGCCTTTCAGAGCATCTCGATGGTGTCGCGCCGAGCGAGGAAGCGCAGCTGGACGACGGTGACGGTGATTCCGATGACGAGCAGCAGCACCGAGGCGGCCGTCGCGGCACCGCCGTTGAAGAACTGGAAGCCCTGCTCGTAGATCCAGTAGACGACCGTCTTGGTGGAGCCGAGGGGACCACCGGAGGTCAGCACAAACACCTGCGTGAAGATCTGCAGGGTGCTGATGAGACCGGTGATGACGAGGAAGCCGCTCGTGGGGGCCACCAGCGGGAGCGAGATCGAGAAGAAGCGGCGCACCACGCCGGCTCCGTCGAGCTTGGCGGCCTCGTGGTAGCTCGGCGGGATCGTCGACAGCGCCGCCGAGAAGATGATCATCGTGTAGCCGACCTGCTGCCAGATGATGAAGACGATGACAGAGATGATCGCCCACGGCTCGGTCGTGAGGAACGGCACGGGATTGATGCCGAAGGGCTTCAACGCCTGGTTGACCAGACCCCCCAGGGGCGTGAGCAGGTAGGAGAAGATCAGGGCGCTACCGACCGTCGGGGCGATGTGCGGCGCGAAGATCATGGTGCGGTAGAACGATCGCCCGCGGAAGGGACCGTCGAGCAATGCCGCGAACACCAGCCCCAAAGCCATGGAGCCCGGCACCACGATCGCGGCGATGAGCGCGGTGTTGCCGAGAGCACGGGGGAAGCCGCTGGTCTCGGAGAAGAGCCCCGTGAAGTTGGTCAGGCCGACGAACTGCGTGTTTCCCGGGTTCCCGGGGTTCCAGTCGGTGAAGCTGTAGACCACCGTCTGCAGCAGCGGGTACAGGTAGAACACCGAGAGCAGGATGGTCGTCGGGGCGATCAGCGCGTATCCCGCGCGCCCCTCCTTCTCATGCATGGAGCGACGGCGGTACTTCTCTTCGCTGCGGCGACGGTCGCCGCCCGACCCGACGTTCTTGAACGCACGGGGAAGGGCCATGGCGCGAGTGGTCGTCGTCACAGCACACCGCCGGCGAGCCCGGAGACCGGGCGGGTGCGGGTGGTGAAGTGGCGCATCATCAGCTCCTTCGGGAGGGGGCGTATCGGGCCGCGAGGAAGTGAGCTGCGCGCTGACTTCGTCGTCTCGGGCCGGTTCGGTTGAACGTAGGCTTCGCGTGTTTCACGCACATTACCACTCGATGTCATTACAAAGTAGTTCGATTTTTCGTCAACTTTGTTCGATTTTGCGTATACGCTGAGGCCATGACGCAGGCACCCTCGCTCCGCGACGCCGACTACGCCCCGGGCTCGACGGGCGACATCTTCCGACTCATCCGGGCCGGTCGGGCGTCGTCACGCTCGGCACTCGCTCGCCACACCGGGTTGTCGCCGTCCACCGTCGGCATCCGCGTGGAGACCCTGCAGCGCCTCGGGCTCGTCGCAGAGAGCGGCGAGCAGGAGTCCCGCGGGGGGCGACGCGCGAAAAGGCTGCTCGTCGCCGCCGACTCCGGGTGCGTCGCCGCCATCGACTTCGGCGCACACCACCTCGACATCGCCGTCGCCGACCTCGACGGCACATTGCTCGGCACGGTGAGCCACAACGGTCTGGGCGACGACACCCCCTCGGCCGTCGTCGCCGTGATGTGGGAGCAGATCCTCGCCGCACTCGAGAGTGCGGGCGTCGACCCGGTGCGCCTGCGCGGCATCGCGATCAGTCTCCCCGCCCCGATCGAGTACCCCTCCGGCCGAGTCGTCTTCCCGTCCTTCATGCCGTCGTGGCACAACGTCAGCCTCCCCTCCCTCTTCGGCGAATACACCGACGTACCGGTGCTCGTCGAGAACGACGCCAACCTCGTCGCCCTCGCGGAGGCGCGTCCGGCCGGCAACGATCACCTCCTGGCCGTCATCCTCGGCACCCGGATCGGAAGCGGGATCGTCACCGAGGGACGTTTGCAGCGCGGTTTCAACGGCGCCGCCGGTGAGATCAGTCACACGTCCGTCGGGGGCGTGCCCGCGATCTCCTGCATCTGCGGGCTCGATGACTGCCTCGAGTCCGTCGCCAGCGGAGGCGCCATCGCCGCGACCCTCGCCGCGGCGGGCTTCGACGTCACGACCACGGCCGATGTCATCCGCCTGGGGAGCACGGCCGACCCTGTCGTCATCGCCACCCTGCGCGAAGCGGGGACGCGGATCGGCACCGTCCTCGCATCGGTCGTCAACTTCTTCAATCCCCAGCGCGTCGTGCTCGGTGGCACTATGTCGGCATCCGCCCCGCTTGTCGCCGCCATCCGCGCCGAGCTCTTCGCCCGGTGCCTGCCCATCGCCGCGCACGATCTCGATGTCAGCGCCGCCGAGGATCCCGCAACGGCCGGACTGCGCGGTGCGGTGAAGCTCGCGCTCGAGGAGGCGCTCGCGCCCGCGCGCATCGACGAGCTCGCGCGCCACGACGCGCAGACGGCGCAGCCGGCGTGACCCTCGACACGTTCCCCTCTCGCGGCGGCGGCGCTCTCACGGGCGAGGTCGCGCGCGCGCGCGTCGCCGTCGATGTGGGTGGCACCACGATCAAGGGCGCCGCCTTCACCGACGAGGGAGCCGTGCTCGCCCAGCGCACCGTCGCCACCTTCGCGCCCGACCGCGACGCGCTCGGCAGCGTGCGCCGCGTCGTCTCCGAACTGCTGGCCGAGCTCGCGGGAGCCGGTGCGCACCCCGCGGGGGTCGGTATCGCGTCGCCCGGGCTCGTCGATGCCGAACGCGGACGCATCGTCTACGCCGCCAACCTCGGCTGGGATCATCTCGATCTCGGTCCCCTCCTCATCGCTGACTTCGGTCTGCCGGTGCGCATCGAGCACGACGCCCGCGCGGGAGCCATCGCCGAACGCGCCGCGCACGCGGAGGAGGCATCGGCCTACCGGGAGTTCATCTTCGTTCCCATCGGCACCGGCGTCGCCGCCGCTGTCGTCACCTCCGGGGAGCTCGTGCACGGAGCGACCGGCGGTGCGGGTGAGTTCGGGCACATGCCGATCGTGCCCGGCGGCGAGCTCTGCGGCTGCGGCCAGCGCGGCTGCATCGAGGCGTACGCGAGTGCGTCCAGCGTGTTGCGGCGCTACGCCGCACGTGGGGGCATGGGCGCTGTCGACACTCCCGCACTCGTTCGCTCGCTCGCCGATGATGCGGATGCCGCGGCGGTCTGGAGCGACCTGATCGAGGCCCTGGCTCTCGGCCTGAGCTCCCTGAGCGCCGTGCTCGACCCCGCGCGCATCGTCATCGGCGGCGGGCTCTCGCAGGCGGGCGCCCCGCTCATGGAGCCGCTGCGCGCGGCCGTCGACACCAAGCTCGGCTGGCGCTCCACCCCGGCGCTCGTGCAGTCAGCCCTGGGCTCGCACTCGGGTCTGATCGGCGCAGGTCTGCTCGCCGGCTCCCGCGCGGTGACCGAGCGGTTCGCGGACACCGCGGCATCCGCTCTCTCCTCCGGGACACGCCGACTGCCGGTGACTTCCCTCGTTCCCTCCCCCATCGTCCCCAACCCCGAGTGAGGATCCCATGTCTCATCAGCCGCTGCGCATCGGCCTGATCGGCGCGGGTGGTATCAGCCTGAACCACCTGCCGCACCTGATCGCCCTCGGCGCCGAGGTCTTCGTCTTCTCCGAACAGGGCGCGCCCGAGCTGGTCGCGGAGTTCGGCGGCACCGCCGTCGACACCCTCGACGAGCTGCTCGATCTCGTCGACGTCGTCGACGTCGTGACCCCCACCTTCACCCACTTCGATGTGGTGTCGAAGGCGCTGGCTGCCGGCAAGGACGTCATCTCCGAAAAGCCCCTCACCCGCACCCCCGCCGAAGCGCGCGAACTTCTCGCGCGGGCAGCCGCTGCCGGTCGCCAGCTCTACCCGGCGCACGTGGTGCGCTGGTTCCCCGAGTACGTGCAGCTCAAGAAGGCCGTCGACTCCGGCGCGCTCGGTGAGCTCGCGGTGCTGCGCTTCTCGCGCTCGGGCGCTTTCCCCACCCGCACGCCGTGGTTCGCCGATCGATCGTTGTCGGGCGGCATCATCATGGACCAGATGATCCACGACCTCGACATAGCCCGCTGGGTCGCCGGCGACGTGGTCACCGTGTCGGCTGTGTCGAACCGCACCGGCGACGTCGGCGCCCCCATCGAAGCCGCGCACGTGCTGCTCACTCACGCCAGCGGCGCGATCAGCCACGTCGCCGGGCTGTGGGGTCCCGAGCACATCGCCTTCACCACCGAGTACTCCGTCAGCGGCACCGGCGGCACCCTCGAGCACTCCTCGGCCGCGCAGCGCAACGTGCTGATGGATCTGGCCGCATCCACCGTCGGCGGCGAGGCAGTGCCCGACACCGATCCCGCGGAAGACCCGTACTTCCTCGAGCTGCGCGACTTCGTGCGCGCGTTCGCCGACGGTTCGACGCCCCGCGTCAGCGCGGCCGACGGCGCGGCCGCCGTGGCCATCGCTGCAGCGGCTCTGGAGTCGCTCGAGACCGGACAGCCCGTCGACCTCACCGCGAAGGGATGGTGACGGCCATGAGCGTCCCCACATCGAACTGCCCGCTGCGCGTCGCCGTCATGTCGTTCGCCCATACGCACGCGCAGAGCTACGTGCAGCTTCTGCGGGCCACCCCCGACGTCGAGGTGCTCACGAGCGACCCCGGCCCCCACCCCGACGGCGAGCTCCGCGGTGCGGCGTTCGCGGCACAGCTCGGAGTCGACTACGTCGACTCGTACGACGAGCTGCTGGCCTGGCGTCCCGACGCCGTCATCGTCACGAGCGAGAACGCCCGCCACCGCGAGCTCGTCGAGCTCGCCGCCGCCGCGGGCGCCGACATCCTGTGCGAGAAGCCCCTGGCGACCTCCGCCGAAGACGGACGCGCCATCCGTGACGCCGTCGCTGCGGCCGGAGTCCGGCTCATGGTCGCGTTCCCGGTACGTTTCGCCAGCACGTTCGCCACGCTGAAGGCGACCTACGACGCCGGTCAGCTCGGCCAGCTCGTCGCGGTGCGCGGAAGCAACAACGGCAAACTGCCGCGCGAACGCTCTTGGTTCACCGATCCCGCGCTTTCGGGTGGCGGGGCGTTGGTCGACCACGTCGTGCACATCGCCGATCTGCTCGACGCCTTGATGGGCGCGAAGCCGGTCTCTGTGACGGCCGTCGCGAACAGCACGCTGCACGCCGATCGCGCCCGAGCCGAGACGGCCGGGCTCGTCACCATCACGTACGACAACGGCGTGATCGCAGCCATCGACTGCTCCTGGAGCCGACCCGACACGGCGCCCACCTGGGGCGGCGTGCGCATCGTCGTCGCGGGCACGGCGGGAACCGCCGAAGTCGACTTCTTCGGACCCCGGGTCACGGGATTGGTCGCCGCCACCGGGGCCCCCGTCGAGCTGCCCTACGGCCCCGACTTCGACGAAGAGATGCTGCGCACCTTCCTCCGCGCCGTCCGCGCGGGCGAGCAGCCTCAGCCCGATGTCGCGGTGGGGCTTCGCACACTCGGCATCGTGCTGGCCGCGCAGGAGTCCGCCCGCACGGGCCGGACTGTCACCGTCGGATCCTGATCACCATCGGGGAGGGGCGACGAGCCCCTCCCCCTCTCGCAAGGAGAGCGCCCATGCAGGTCATCGTCCTCGACGACCCCACCGCCGTCGGCGAGTACGCCGCCGACGCGATCGTCCGCCGCGCCGAAGCCGGCAGGCTGCGCGTGCTCGGAGTCGCGACCGGGTCGTCACCGCTCCCCGTCTACGAGGCGCTCGAACGGCGCGCATCGCCCGCGGTGCGCGACCTCTCCGCCTTCGCACTCGACGAGTACGTGGGCCTGCCCACCGACCACCCCGAGAGCTATCACGCCGTCATCGACCGCGAGGTGACGAGACGGCTCGGCCTCGACCCTGCGCGGGTGCACGTGCCCAACGGCCTGGCCGACGACATCGAGGCCGCCGCCGCTGGGTACGAACGGGCGATCATCGACGCCGGCGGGATCGACGTGCAGATCCTCGGCATCGGTTCAACCGGTCACGTCGGCTTCAACGAACCCACGTCATCATTCGCATCCCGCACGCGCATCAAGACGCTCACGCCCGAAACGCGCCGCGACAACGCCCGCTTCTTTCCGAGCCTCGAAGACGTGCCACTGCACTGCGTCACGCAGGGTCTGGGCACCATCATGGACGCCCGATCCGTGCTGCTCGTCGCCTTCGGCGAGGGAAAGGCGGATGCCGTTGCGGCGGCGGTCGAAGGACCCCTGTCGAGCATGTGCCCGGGAAGCATTCTGCAGATGCACCCCGACGCCACGGTCATCGTCGACGAGGCCGCCGCCGCCCGCCTGACGCTGCGGGAATACTACGACTTCGTCCTCGAGAACCGGCCGGACTGGCAGCGGTGACGGAGCAGCGGCTCTTCCACGGTGTCACTGTCGTCGATGCCGACGGCGAGCGCCCCGACGCATGGGTACTCGTCGATGACGAGCGCATCATCGAGGTAGGTTCAGGGCCTGCGCCTGCCGCTCGCCGCATCGACGGGGGCGGCGGCATCCTCACCCCCGGACTCGTCGACCTGCACCGGCACGGCGGCGGAGGCCATCGCCACGAGGACGGTCTGGACAGCATCCGGGCGACGGCCGACCTGCACGCCGCGCACGGGACGAGCCGGGGTGTGGCAAGTCTCGTCGCCGCCCCGGTCGACACGCTCGAGAGTCAGCTCGCCGCCATCGCCGCGCTCTCTCGCATCGACCGCCGCGTGCTCGGCAGCCACCTCGAGGGTCCGTTCCTCGCCGTGGACCGGTGCGGGGCACATGACCCCGCGTACCTCATCGACCCGAGCCCTGATATCGTCGCGCGGCTGATCGCGGCCGCCGACGGCACGCTTCGTCAGGTCACGGTCGATCCGCAGCGCTCCGGCGCGCTGCGCGCGATCGAGCTGTTCCGCGAGGCCGACGTCGCCGTCGCCGTGGGCCACACCGATGCCACCTATGCGCAGGCGCGCGACGCTTTCGCCGCGGGCGCCACCCTTCTCACGCACGCGTTCAACGCGATGCCCGGGCTGAACCATCGCGCGCCGGGCCCGGTGCTCGCCGCCGTCGACGCCGGCGACGTGGTGCTCGAACTCATCCTGGACGGCTTGCACGTCGATCCCCGTCTTTCCGTCGCCCTCTTCGGACTTGCACCGGGTCGTGTCGCCCTGATCACGGATGCCATGGCCGCCGCCGGCGCCCCCGACGGCGCCTACCGCCTCGGCGGTCTGCCCGTCCGTGTCGAGGGCGGCCGGGCGCTGGTCGACGGCACCGACACCCTGGCCGGGTCGACCCTCACCCAGGACCATGCTCTCGCGAACGCCCTCGCTCTCGGCATCCCCCGTCGCGTCGCCGTGGAGGCGCTCACTCTCACTCCCGCTCGCGCGATGGGCCTCGACGGACACCTGGGGCTCATTCGCCCCGGCTATGCGGGCGACGTGTGCGTGTGGAGTGCAGACGGCGTCCTCAGCCCTCATTCCCCCATCGCGCAGCCATAGCCCCCGGTGCAGGGCAGCCGGGTCGGTGTGCGTCGCGCGACGTGTCGATGCGCATTCGCCGGACTCGGCCGGGGCGCTCGCGGCGGGGGCGGCAGTCCCGGCACCACCGGCGCACGCGGTGAGTCCGACAGTCGCGCCGACCGCGAGCGCCCGCACGAGTCCATCGGGCGACGACGACTCGGCGAAGATCGTCGGCACCCCTGCCTCGTCGATCGCCGCGACGAGGTCCGCGAGGTTGCTCGCGCTGGGGGCGGCCAGGGTCGTTCCGCCGGGGATGACCACCCCGACCCGACGGATGCCGAAGCGGTCGGCGACACACCCGAACACGTGGTGACTGGTGACGAGGGCGCGCCGCTCTGCGGGGGTCGCGGCGACCGCGGGGGGGGCGACGAGCAGACCCGGTGTGCGACCACCGACGGCGGAACGCATCAACGTGCGCGGACGCACCCGCGCCTCCGTTCCCCAGCGCGCCGCTGTGTCCGATCGTCTGCCCCTGACGGTGCGCGAGATGGTCACCGTGGGCACGTGGGGCCCGAGCCCCTTCCCTCGAATCTCGCCGACGCGACGCGCGGCCGTCGAACTCGCGATGACCCGCCTGGACATCGCGTCGCTCGGACGGTGTCCCTTCGTCACGCTGCCGGGCGGTCAGCGGCAGCGAACCCTCCTCGCCCAGGGACTCGCGCGCGGAGCCGACCTCATCCTCCTCGACGGGACGCGGCGCGGAACCTCCGTGGTCTGCGTGAGCCACGACGATGCGCTCATCGCGTGTGCGACACACCTTGTACACCTCGACGGTCGACGCCTCAGATCGTCGCGCGCCCCCGCGCGGTGACGCGGCGGAGCATCTCGGCGAACACACGAGAGGCGTCCGAGGATTTCGCGTGGACCGCGTCGCGAACCTCGACCTCGAAGCGTTGCAGAGCCGACTACGGCTCGGCATCCTGGTCGACTTCGGGGTAGATGTGGTTCACCCGACGATCATCCGCGTCGAGCTCGCGCCGCAGCACTCCGCGACCGACCAGACGATCCACGAGCGTCGTCACATCCGCCGAGGTCACGTCCAGGTGCTCGCGAAGCAGGGAGGGACGGATGCCGGGATGAGTGCCGATGCTCTGGATCGCGCGCGCCTCGAGCTCGCTGACTCCGAGCGACTTTCGCGCCGCGACCAGGGCATCTCGACCGCCACCGAACGACGACGCGGAGAATCTTTCACCTTCACGTGGTCCGGCGCAGAAGGCGAGAGAACGGCCGTTCCACCATCTGGCTCCAGCCGTCCATCCCGCTGCGCTTCGTCTTCGACTCCGCCGAGCCGGAGCAGCTGGTCGGCGACTACCTGCGGGCCCTCGCCGACCAGTCGAACTCCGCCACCGGCCTGAACGTCGACGTGCGTTCCTGGGAGAGCGCAGAGGATGCCGCCCGCACTCCGGCGCGGACGACCGCGTCAGCTCCGTCGCGCCCGTCGGCGCGCCCCGTTCGCGCGGCCTAGCACGCACGCGAACCACTCTCCCCGGCCCGTTCCAGCCGCCATAATGGCGGAAGGAACGGGTCTTCCTCGTTTCGCCGCAGAACTCTCCGCAGAAACGAGGTGCCATGCCGGTCCGCAAACTGCTCGGCAAAGAGACTCTCGACCGATGGCTCGAAGAATTCCTCGCGCGCGGATACCTGACCGGCAGCGAGATCCGGGTCCTCGAACAGGATGACGACCAGGACCCGGACGCGGGCCTCATCGTGGTCGACCTCAGCCGCGCCAACACCATCAGCTACCTGCAGCCGATCACCGGCGGCGAGGGCACCTGGAAGGTCACGATGGAACCCCGCGAGTCGACGATCGAACTCGGCGCGGCCGACCTCGTCAACCTCGGCCACGAGGTGACCGTGCTGGGCTCGCTCCTCTGCTTCCTCGAGTCGAAGTCGCGCATCCTCCTCGAGCAGGCGCGCTGAGCCCATGCTCCCGGTCATCGGCGAAACGCCGAGACTCCCGACCACTCGCGCGATCGTGGGAGTCTCCGCCCCATGATTCGCCCCAGAAACACGAAAAGCCCCGACCGGGCGTGAGTGACGCCTCGTCAGGGGCTGATTCGTGGTGGTGGCGAGTGAGGGATTCGAACCCCCGAATGCAATGCAGTCTGATTTACAGTCAGATCCCTTTGGCCGCTTGGGTAACTCGCCAGGTGCGCACCCGCCCGGCTTTGGCAGTCGACCGGAGGCGCGATAGACCACTCTACTATCCCCGGAGGCATGCCTCCAACCACCGCGGGCTTCTACCCCGTGACGTCCGCGACCTCGCGCACACGGTCGACGAAATCCTCGGTCCTGCGCTTCGTGCCGTCGATCTTCCGATCCACGCTCGCGCGGATCTCGCTCGGGGCGAGGGGCGCCGCCAGACGCACGGTCTCGTGGCAGGAGAGATCGGCGCACATGTACGTCCCGACGGTGTCGCCCTGCTCCCCCGCGACCCCGGCTTTGCGGGCGGTGAACAGCGACACCTGGTCCCCGGGCTGCATCGTGTGACACAGGTTGCACATCGCCGACCGCGCGCGCGACTGCCCCTCCGCGGCGCGGAGCACCACGCCCGTGGGCTCGCCGTCGCGCTCGGCGATGACATACCCACGGCCGCGGGTGCGCGGATCGCGCCACGCGAAGAAGTCGAGGTGGTCCCAGTCCGTCAGCACGAAGTCGTGGGGCATGGCGATGACACGCAGTTCATCGGGGGTGGCGTTGACGAACGCGTCCCTGACCTCGTTCTCGGTGAGTGCTCGCATGGCATCCGAGTTTACGAGCGCATCGGTAGGCTGCGGCGATGACGCCGTTCTCCCTGCGCACTGCACGTCTCGCGCTGGACCAACCGACGCTCGCCGACGTCGACGACATCGCCCGGTACTGCACCGACCCGCTGTTCGAGCACTACCTGACGACGCCGTGGCCGTATACCCGCGACGACGCGATCGGCTTCGTCGAGGGATACGTCGCCGACGGCTGGGCCGAGAACCGCGAATGGACCTGGGCCATCCGAGAGACGGATGCCGGGCCCTTGCTCGGCGTGATCGGCGTCCGCGTGCCGTGGGGCATGGTGGGCTACTGGCTCGGGGCCGAGCATCGTGGCCGCGGGCTCATGCCCGAGGCCCTCGACGCCGTCATCGATGCGACCTTCGCGCGCACGGTGATCGACGAGGTGCTCTGGGAGTGCGTGCTGGGCAACATCGCGTCGATGAATGTGGCCCGGAAGTGCGGCTTCCGATACACGGGGGTAAGGCCGGGACAGGTACGCGGACGCGACGGCGAGCAGTCGGCATCCTGGACCGGAGCGCTGCGGCGCGACGACGATCGCTCGGTCAAGGACGGGTGGCCGGTCGCGCTCGACGCCGTCTGAGCACTCGCACCTCCGCGACGGGGCAGGTCACGCCTATCCTCGGGGGATGGTTATCCGCTCACGAGAGGTCGGCGCATTCCGTCGACGGTGGGATTGTGATGAGTACCGCGACGATCGCCGCGACGTCATCGAGACGCTCTTGGATCCGTCTGCTCCCACGGAGCTCCGCGGCGCGGACCTCGCCGGCATCACGCTGAACAGCACCATGGCCCCGGATTTCTGGAGCGCCTGGCTGCACAGCGCGCGTCTCGAGCGTGTCGACTTCCGGTTCGCGTACCTGGCGAGCACGCTGACCGAGGCGACGATCACGGACTGCGATTTCACGCGCGCTGTTCTCGAACGCGCCACGATGCGTCACGCGAGCGTGACGGACTCGTTGTTCGTCCAGACGACGCTGCGTCGTGTTTCCATGGACAACGCGCAGTTCGATCGCTGCACCTTCACGAAGGCACGGTTCGACGGCAGCCTTCTCGGGACAACGACGAGCGGCGGCCGCGGAGTCGTCTTCCGTGCTTGCGACTTCTCCGGGGCAACATTCACGGGACAGGAATGGCGGCAGACGCGATTCATCGACTGCGAATTCCGCGATGCGGTCGTCACGAAGTCCGACTTCGGCGCAGCGCGATTCTCCGGCTGCCGATTCGCGTCGGGTTTCTGGGACCCGGACGTGATTGAGCGAGCGACCTTCGACGGGGACTCCCCGCGCCTCCGCTAACCGCCGGGGCAGTCGCACGGACTGCCGCTGTAGCAGGCGCAGTATCCCGGCCGGGGCGTCGACGGCGGTTCCGGCTCGTTTCGGAGGACGGTGTGGTAACCGGTGCTGGTGCTGAGCACGACGACAAGCTCGGGCGCACGGGCGTGGATCGCGGCGAGGTTGGGCGGCTCATTCGTGATCGTCTCGCCGTCCCCCTCGGCGTAGGTGAAGAACGTCTTCGTGTCGAAGCCGGCCGCGGAACGGAACGCCACCCCGACCGTGCGCCCGTCGGCGCAGACCGCCGTTCCGCCGGGGAGGTCGTCGATGGTGTACGCCTCACCGTTGGCGTTATGCCCGGGCACCCCGTACATCTGCCAGTACCCGGCCGCCATGTCGAAGGCCGCCTCGTCGGGCGTGCACCCGAGAACGGCGAGGTGTGCGCGGTAGTCGGCGATGAGCTGAGCGGGATCGGCGGTGGCCGTCGACACGACGCGCGAGGTCACGTGTCCGCAGGCCCAGTAGTACGAGTCGTACGGACCCCACGGCGCGCTGTAACTCCCCCGCGCGCAGGTGTCCTGCACGCTCGACGTGATCGGCTCCCCTAGGGCTGCCGCCGCTAGGAGATCCCGTTCCTCCGCGGTGGCCGTGATGCGGGCGGCGATGACCTCAGGATCGTATGCGCCGGAGGGCGGGGGCTCGGTCGCCCCGAACGCGCACGCTGACAACGGCACCAGACCGACGGCCGCGATCACGATCAGCATCGCGGCGCGGAACGAGGAAGAGCGTCGTCGCATGGCCCGAGGGTAGGACTCACCCCATACGTCACCCGGTATGCGTTGGCGGTGATGGTCGCCGAATTCAAGTCCCTGAGCCCTGATTTTCCGCGGTTGTAAACTCCCTGTATGGCAAGCGACAGCTCATTCGACATCGTCTCGAAAATCGATCGACAGGAAGCCGACAACGCTCTGAACCAGGCTCACAAAGAGGTTGAGCAGCGGTACGACTTCAAGGGCACCGACGCGTCGATCGCCTGGAGCGGCGAATCGATCGTCATCAAGGCCAACTCCGAAGAACGCGCCAACGCGGTGCTCGACGTCTTCCAGACGAAGCTCATCAAGCGCGGCATCTCCTTGAAGAGCCTCGAGAGCGGTGAGCCGGTGCAAAGCGGCAAGGAGTACCGCATCACCTCCACGCTGAAAGAGGGCATCTCGCAGGAGATCGCGAAGAAGATCGGCAAGATCATCCGCGACGAGGGACCCAAGGGCGTCAAGTCGCAGATCCAGGGCGACGAGTTGCGCGTCCAGTCGAAGTCGCGCGACGACCTCCAGGAAGTCCAGCGCCTCCTGAAGGCCGCTGACCTCGACGTGGATCTGCAGTTCACGAACTACCGGTAAAAGTCCGCGCCGACCGGGCATGGGTAGGGTGAGGCCATGAGACGCATGTTCCTTCCCGGCGTTCTCGCGCTTCTGCTGGCGCTGTCCGGGTGCGTCTACGCGCAGGACGTCGGCGAGCAGTCCGAATCCTCCTCCGCCGTTTCCCCCGACGGCGGGGAGGCGGACGGCACTGTCCCCGCGGAGTCGACCGATGCGCCGGTGGACGAGCCGACTGAGGTTCCGACCGACGAACCGATCGAAGGTCAGCCCTCCGAGGATCCGGGGTCTCCCGGAGAGCCGATCACGGTGCCCGACGAGGACACCTCCGGACCATCGGACATGCTGACGGCGATTCGGCTCACGGTCGCGCAACACGGCGTCGACCTGAGCGCGGATCAGATCGCGTCGGCAGCAGACGACACCTGCGATCAGCTCGCCGCCGGCGCCGACCGGGGCAGCATCGTGGCCCTGCCGGGAGACCTCCCCGCGGACGCGAACCAGACGCTCGTCCACCTCGCTGCCGACGAGTACTGCCCCATCCGGTGAGGCTCGGTCAGCGGCGCTGAGCCGTCTAGCCGTGCTTCGCCAGGAACAGACTGAGCGAGATCTCCCGCGTGTCAGCCCATCCGCGGCGAGCGCGGACGAGCGTGAACCCCTCGCCGCGAAGCATCTCCGCGTGGTCGGAGGTCAGCGCGTGGCGGTCGACCTTCTCCCACCCGCCCGGCATGCGATACGCGTGGGTGACGGTTCGTGGTCGAGACATCGGTGCTCCTGAACGGTCGAATCGTGCGGGAAGCGCTGCGTCGTCGAAGCGGTAAGGGATCCACCGTACGGGGGCGCGTCGCCGATGTCTGTCCCCTTTTCGGGGGGGGGGGGATGTCGCCCGCGGCGTACGATGCACGGAGCACCGTTGACCCGCTCCGCAAAGGGGACCCCATGGCCGTCCGCGTCGATCTGAACATCTCGCTCGATGGGGTGGCGGCGCCCGCCGACCAGACCGCCGAGAACCCCATGGGCGAGGACTGGGGACGCCTGGTCGCCGACTACATGGCGACGCGGACCTTTCGCGCGCGTGTCTTCGGCGACACCTCCGGCGCCGGCACCACGGGCGTGGACGACCGCTACGCCGCGGCATACTTCGAGGGCGTCGGTGCCGAGGTGATGGGGGCGGCGATGTTCGGACTCCACTCCTTCCCCGATGATCCCGACTGGCGCGGCTGGTGGGGCGACGAGCCGCCCTTCCGCGTCCCGGTCCTCGTCCTCACGCACCGCGAGCGCGCGCCGCTCGCCTTCGACAACGGCACGAGTTTCGAGTTCGTGTCATCCGGGATCACGGATGCCGTCGCCCGGGCGCGCGAACTCGCGGGCGACGCCGACGTGCGCGTGGGCGGGGGCCTCTCGACCGTCCGCTCCGCGCTCGAGGCCGACCTCGTCGACCGTCTGCACGTGGCGGTGCGCCCGGTGATCCTCGGGCAGGGCGGTCGCTTGTGGGACGGACTGCGCGGCCTCGACGAGCGCTACACCGTGACGACGGAGGTCGCCGAGAGCGGCGTCATCCACGTCACCTACACCCGCTAGAACGGGGCGTCGGACGTCAGCACCCTCGTCACCCGGACGACGAGGAGACCGACCGACGTGACGAGCATGAGGGTCGCCACGATCCCGCCGGCGAGCACGACCCACCGCAGCGCCCCGGGGCGGAGGACCCCCCGGACCCCGAAGAACACGGCCGCCGCCGCGCACGCGACCATGATGAGGTAGTCGATCACGCCACCGCTGAGGGAGAAGAACGCCACGACCGAGAGCACCGCGAGCAGCAACGCGACGATGTGGAGCGTGCGATTGTCCGCGGGACGAGGGACATCCGTCATCCCCCGAGCCTATCGACCCCGCCCCCTGCGACCGCGCGTAGCGTGAGGGGCATGCGTCAGCGCACTCCCGACCCCCGTCGCTGTCCCACGTGCGGCGACCCGCTGTCGTTCGAGATCCTCGACGACGAGCGCTTCCTCGTCGCATGGTCGTGTGTGAACTGCGGCCTCATCCGCACGACCGAGCCGGTATGAGGCACCGGGTCAGTTGATGATCTCGGCGTTCTCGTCGCGCATCTCGGTCAGACGCCGCCGCCAGGTCTCCAGGGCTTCGGGGGTGAGACGGGTCCAGTCGTCGCGTTCCGCGACGATCCGCAGAGGAGCAGCGCTGCGGAACGACCTCGTCGGGTTGCCCGGGAACTTCTTGTCGGTGACGTTGGGGTCGTCTTCGAACTCCCCCGTCGGCTCGACCTCGTAGACCCGCGGAGGTCCGTCGCCGGGGATGATCTCGGCGGCCAGGCCCGCTCCGTCCAGCCGCGAGGTGAAGTACACGTGGTTCATCACGATCTCGGGCCGGTAGTTCGAGCGAAAACCCGGGGTCAACAGGTCACCGACGTGCAGAACGGCTTTCGTGCCGTGGAAGAAAGGACCGGCATCCGGGATCTCGCTCACCCCGCGATTCTCGGCATCGCGGGGCCGGAGCGCAACCGTCACCGCGCGAGGACCGCGAGGACGGCGTCGGCGATCGCGCGGTGTCCCGCGTCGTTGGGGTGGAAATCGTCGCCCGCGCCGACGAAGGTGTCTCGGCCGGCCGGTCCGCGCAGGTCCGGTGTGGCGAAGAGGCCGGCGAGTGACACGTACCGTCCCGCGTTCGCGGTGCAGACTCCCGCGATGACCTCGTCATAGGCGGCACCGTCGGCCGTCCAGGTGCCGGCGCAGACGATGGCGGCATCCGGCGACGAGGTCCGGATGCGTCCGATGAGTTCGGCGTACTGCGCCTCGAAGTCGGGGAGCGGGGTCGGGATGCCGACATCGTTGGTCCCCAGCTCGACCACCGCGAGATCGAGGTCGGCGGGGACCTCGGTGACACCCGCGACCGTGGAAAGGGTCTCGTGCGCGCGAGAAACCGTCGTCGGAGTGACGCGTCCCAAGGCGCCGGCGACGAGCGAGGAGAAACCCTGCGCTTCGGTGGAGGCGAAGAATCCGGCCGCGAGCGAGTCACCCGTGATGAGCACGCGAGCGTTTCCCGCCGCGTCGCGCGGGATGCGCAACAGTCCGGGCGTCGTGGGTGTCGGCGTGGCTGTCGCCGTCGGAGAGGGGCTCGGCGTCGGCGAGCGCGTCGGAGTCGCCGTCGCCGTGCGCGTCGGCGACATCGACGTCGCCGCGGCGGAGGGAGCGGCATCCGTCCCTCCCCGGGTGAGGATCACGGCGGCGACGACGACCGCGACGACCGCGACGAGCGATGCCGCGACGATCCCGACGCGGCGCCTCACCCCCGCAGCGCGTCGTCGCGCCACTCGATGACCGTGACCTCTCCGCGCACGGCGGCCTCTTCGCGCTGGCGCAGTTCGACACGGCGGATCTTGCCGGAGATCGTCTTGGGGAGCTCGAGGAACTCGACACGGCGCAGGCGCTGGAACGGAGCGAGCTTCTCGCGCGCGTACCGGAGGATGTCGATCGCGACGTCCTCGCCCGCATCGAATCCGGATGCCAGGACGACATACGCCTTCGGCACCGACAGCCGCAGGTCGTCGGGAGCGGGGACAACGGCGGCCTCGACGACGGCGGGGTGCTCGATGAGGACGCTCTCGAGTTCGAACGGACTGATCTTGTAGTCCGAGGACTTGAAGACGTCGTCGGTACGCCCGATGTACGTGATGGTGCCGAGATCGTCGCGGCGCGCGACATCGCCCGTGTGGAACAGGCCGTTCGCGGTCGACTCTTCATTGCGCTCGGGGTCGCCGACGTAGCCGGTCATGAGGTTGAGCGGTCGCTCCGACAGGTCGAGGCAGATCTCCCCCTCGTCGGACGCCTCCCCGGTCACCGGGTCGATCAGCACGACGGGGCACCCCGGAAGAGGACGCCCCATCGACCCGGGGACGAGCTGAGCGCCCGGGGTGTTCGCGACGACCGCGGTCATCTCGGTCTGCCCGTAACCGTCGCGGATGTCGAGGCCCCACGCGCGCTGCACCGTCGCGATGACCTCCGGGTTGAGCGGTTCCCCCGCCGAGACGACCTCGCGCAGCGCTCCCCGCCGCCCGGTGAGATCGGCCTGGATCAGCATGCGCCACACCGTCGGCGGCGCGCAGAACGTCGTCACCCGGTCGCGTTCGAGCTCGTCGAGCAGACGCTCCGCCGAGAACCGGGAGTAGTTCAGAGCCAGCACCGTCGCCCCGGCGATCCACGGGGCGAAGAACAGGCTCCACGCGTGCTTCGCCCACCCCGGAGAGCTGATCGCGAGGTGCACGTCGCCGGGCTGCAGCCCCAGCCAGTACATCGTCGTGAAGTGCCCGACGGGATACGAGGCATGCGTGTGCTCGACGAGCTTCGGCTTCGACGTCGTCCCCGAGGTGAAGTAGAGCAGCAGGCGGTCGTCGGCGACGGTCCCCGGATGCCGCGCGGGCGCCGCCTCGGCGAGGAACGCGTCTTCGAACGCGGTCCATCCCTCGTGCTGACCACCCACGACGATGCGGCCGAGCCCCTCGGGCAGGTCGTCGAACTTGTCGGCATCCGTCGCTCCGACGATGACATGCCGGATCTCGGCCCGTTCGATCCGGTCGGCGAGGTCGCCCGCGCCGAGAGCGGTCGTGGTCGGGGCGATCACACCGCCGAGCTTCATGATGCCGAGCATCGCCTCCCACAGCTCGACCTGGTTGCCGAGCATGAGCAGGACCGCGTCTCCGCGTCGGACGCCTCGGGATGCCAACCACGCGGCCACCTGATCCGAGCGGCGCGCGAGCTCGTGGAAGGTGCGCTGATGGTGGGTGCCGTCGTCGTCGACGACGATCAACGCGGGGGCGTCGTTTCCGCGGGCCATCGGGTCGAACCAGTCGATCGCCCAGTTGAACGGTCCGTCGAATCGCGGCCACGAGAACGCCGCCGCGCGGTCGGGATCGGTCCGTGCCGCGAGGAGTTCGTCGCGGGCCGCGCGATAGCGCTCGGTGGCGGAGGCGGCGGTGAGGGTCATGGGGCTCCTTCGATCGCGTTCTACGCTAGCCCTCGCGTCCAGTCCCCGAGCGCCGCGTACGCGGCATCCCGTGCCTTCGGCGCTGACAGCAACACGTCGTGAAGGGCCCCCTCGATGCGGGAGATCGTGACCGTGCGGGCGATGCGGGTGGCGGCGCGGGCGATGTCGTCGACGACCAGCACCGAGTCGGTCTCGCGCATCGCGTCGCTCCAGCTCAGCGCCACCGTCGATCGGGCCGAGAGCAGCACCAGGGTGGGGCACCCGACATCGAGCCCGGATGCCACCCGCGCGTGGCCCGCGATGATCGCGGCGAGCCAGCCCGGATGGGTCGGGAATCCCTGGGAGGGGCGCCAGCCGTCGGGACTGTCGGGAAGCGTTCCGAGATCGCGCTGCGCGCGGGTGTAGAAGCCGAGATCGACGACCGGGTGCGTGCCGAGCGGGTCGAAACGCGCCCGGGCATTGACCAGCGGCGCGAGGGCCTGCCTCCCGAGCGGCCCGAGCTGCAGTTCGAGCCAGGGACTGTTCAGGATGAGCGCGTCGGCGACCCCGGGGTGCCGAGCCGACCAGAGCGTCAGCGTCAGACCGCCGGTGCTGTGCCCGAACAACACGAGCCGGCGCCCCTCGCGCACGGTGGCCATGGCATCCAGAGCCGCGGCGATGTCGGCGTCGTAGACGTCGAGCGAGGCGGCGTATCCCGGAGCGACCGACGATCGCAGACTGCGCCCGTACTTGCGCAGGTCGAGCGCGTAGAACCGCGCACCGCGGTCGGTGAAGAACCGCGCGAGATCGGTCTGGAAGAAGTAGTCCGACCATCCGTGCACGTAGAGCACGTCGGTGTCGCGGAGGTCGCCGAAGAGGCGGGCGCCCGCGTGGGGCCGGGCTCGGACGAGCGTGGCGACGACCTCTCCGTCGACATCGCCGTCGAGCGGGAGGGTCTGCTGCTCGAAGCCCTCGCCGAGGATGTCCGGATGCCACTCCCCCATCGCCCCAGCCTACGGCGGGGATATCCGTCTCGAGGATGACGCCCCGCCCTCCTCCGGCTGACGACCGCGCGTCCGCGGATTCCTAGCGTGGAGACGTGCACCCCCGACACTGGCTCGTCCCCGCCGTCTCCGTCGCCGCCGCCTCGCTCGCCCTCGGCGGGCTCACGAGCATCGGTCAGAGCGTCCTCCCCGACGCCCTCGTGTCGTTCGCCAACTCGGCCGGCGGCTGGACGATCCTCGCGTTCGGTCTCGTCTGGCTGACGCGGGCGCGGCCCCCGCTCGCTGCGGCTCTCGGCGTCGTGTCGTTCGTGCTGCTCGTCGAGGGGTACCGGATCGTCTCCGGCTGGCGGGGGTACTCCTACGCCGAACCGTTCCAGGACACGTTCACGATCATCGGGCTCTTCGCCGGACCGGTCGTCGGTCTGTCCGCCTCGCTCCTGCGCTGGGGGCCGGGCTCGTGGAAGCCGTTCGCTGCGGCACCCGTCGCCGCGGTACTCATCGGCGAGGGCGTCTACGGCCTCACGGTCGTCGCTGCCACGACCAGCCCCGTGTACTGGGCGGTGCAGCTCGTGCTCGGGGTCGCCCTGACCGCCGCGACCGTCGTGGCCGCACGCCCGCGCGTCACGCCGAGCGTCCTCGGGAGTCTTGTCACCCTCGGCGGTTCCGCCGCGTTCGTCGCGTTCTCGAGCTGGGTGGGCCAGACCGGTTCGACGGTCTGACACGGGCGGAACTCCGGAGAAGCGGCGTCCCCCGATGTCGGGAACGTCGCGGACAGCCCCGTGGCGGCAGAACCTCAGGAGTTCGGCTCGGCGATCAGCGCGACGCCGACGCCTCCTCACGCGACGCCCGTTCCTTGGCCCGCTCTAGCGCGCGCTTGCGCGCGGCCCGGGCGTCCTCCTCGAGCTTCTCGGCCTTCGCCTCGTCGCGTGTGAGGTTCACGCCCGTCTCCGGGTCGAACAGGTGCAGCGAGTCCGGCGAGAACCACAGGCGCGCCGCGTCTCCCGCACGGATGGAGCTCATGGCATCCAGGGCCACGACGAGCTCCGTGCGCAGGCTCTCGCCGTCGAGGTCGCGGTCGAGCTCCGACAGCTTCTCCTTCACCGTGGCGTCGGTCTCGTACGGAACGTAGGCGTAGAGCACCTCGCCGAGCCACTCGGTCATCTCGATGTCGAGCTCGGCGGTGATCCCTCCCGCGAGGTCGCGCTCGGTGGCATCCGCGTCTTCGAAGGCGTCGGGGCGGACGCCGACGATCACGAGGTCGCGGCCCTCCACGGCTTTACGCAGCCGGTCGTCGAGCGGGACGTCGGCGATCGGCAGGCGCAACACGTCACCGTCGACCGTGCCGCTGAGGAAGTTCATGGGCGGCGAGCCGATGAAGCCCGCGACGAAGAGGTTCACCGGCTGGTCGTAGAGCCCGCGGGGGCTCGCGACCTGCTGCAGCTCTCCGCGCCGCAGCACCGCGACCCGGTCGCCGAGGGTCATGGCCTCGGTCTGGTCGTGGGTGACGTAGACGGTCGTGATGCCGAGCGAGCGCTGCAGCCGTGCGATCTCGGTGCGCATCTGCCCGCGCAGCTTCGCGTCGAGATTCGACAGCGGCTCGTCGAAGAGGAACGCGCTGGCGTTGCGCACGATCGCGCGCCCCATCGCCACGCGCTGGCGCTGACCGCCGGACAGGTTCGCGGGCTTGCGCTCGAGGTGCTCGTCGAGTTCCAGCAGCTTCGAGGCGCGGCGCACACGCTCGTCGATCTCCTTGTCGTCGAGGTCGCTCGACTTCAGCCGCATCGGGAACGCGATGTTCTCGTACACGGTGAGGTGCGGGTACAGCGCGTAGTTCTGGAAGACCATCGCGAGGTTGCGGTCTTTCGGCGCCTTGTCGTTGACGACCTCGTCGGCGATCTTGAGCTCTCCGTCGGAGATGTCCTCGAGGCCCACGATCATGCGCAGCAGCGTGGACTTTCCGCAGCCCGAGGGCCCGACGAGGATCACGAACTCGCCGTCGGCGATGTCGAGATCGACGCCCTTCACCGCGGTGAAGCCGTCGTCGTAGGTCTTGACGATCCTGTTGAGAGTGATGGATGCCATGGACTCGCTCCTTAGCCTTTGACGGCGCCCTGCGTGAGGCCGGAAACGATCCGGCGCTGGAAGATCACGACGACGATGACGACGGGGATGGTGACGACGATGGCCGCCGCCGAGATCGCGCCCGTGGGTTCCTCGAACTGCGAGGCTCCGGTGAAGAACGACAGGGCCGCGGGCACCGGGCGGGCGGCATCCGTCGAGGTCAGCGAGATGCCGTAGACGAAGTCGTTCCACGCGATGAAGAAGGCGATGATCGCGGTGGTGAAGACCCCGGGAGCGGCGAGCGGGACGACGGTCTTGCGGAAGGCCTCGAACGGGGTGGCGCCGTCGACCTGCGCCGCCTGCTCGAGCTCCCACGGGATCTGGCGGAAGAACGCCGCGAGCGTCCAGATCGAGATCGGGAGCGTCAGCGACAGATACGGGATGATCAGGCCGAGCCACGTGTCGTACAGGCCGATCACGCGCCACAGGTTGAACAGCGGCGTCACGATCGACACGATCGGGAACACCGACACGGCGAGCGCCGTGGTGAGGATGATGCGCTTGCCGGAGAAGTCCAGGCGCGCGATCGCGTAGGCGCAGAGGGTCGCGAGCACCACGGCGATGAAGGTCGCGATGAGCGAGATGCCGATCGAGTTGCGCAGGGCCGGGAGGAACAGGTCCTGCGCGCTGCCGCCCGGGGCGAGGATCGTGGCGTAGTTGTCGAGCGTCCACTCCTGCGGGAGGAGCGTCCCCGAGAACAGGCCCGCCTGGGTCTTGAACGACGTCATCGCGATCGAGAAGACCGGGAAGAGCGACCAGACGAGCACGGCCGCGATGATCACGAGCCACATGATCCGCTGGGGCCAGGTCATTGCGCGCATCAGGAGCACGTCCCTTCACAGCGGATGCCGGTGATCACGGTCATGAGCGCGCCCCTCACGAGTTCTTCCCGGCGGACAGATCGACTTTGAAGCCCTTGATGAAGATGCCGGCGATGATCAGGACGCTGAGGAACAGCAGCACCGAGATCGCCGATCCCAGGCCGATCTCGAGGCGCCCGATCGAGGTGTTGTAGGCCAGCAGCGACAGCGCCTCGGTGTCGTTGGCCCCCGCGGTCATGATGAAGATGTTGTCGAAGATGCGGAACGCCTCGAGCGTGCGGAAGAGCACGGCGACCATGATCGCGGCCTTCATGTTCGGCAGGATGACGCGGCGCAGCACCTCCCAGCCGGTGGCCCCGTCGACCTTCGCGGCCTCCTCGAGGTCACCGGGCACCTGCGCGAGGCCCGACAGCAGCAGGAGCGAGATGAACGGCGTGGTCTTCCACACCTCGCTGAGGATGATCACCGTGAGCGAGGTGCCCTGGTAGGCGAACCAGTTCAGGTTCTCGTCGAACCCGGGGATCCACGACAGCCAGCTGTTGACGTACCCGCCGGAGTTGATGTCGAAGGCGTAGAAGAACGCGAAGGCCGAGACGACGGTGATGATGCCGTAGGGCACGAGGATCGCCGTGCGGGCGAAGCCGCGGAGCTTCTTGATCGCGCGGTGCATGACGAGCGCGAACCCGAACCCGATGATCAGTTCGAGCAGCACCGTGACGACGGTGATGAACAGCGTCACGCCCATCGACTGCCAGAAGGCCGGGTCGCCGAGGATGACCTGGTAGTTGCGGAACCAGATGAACTCGCGGTCGTCGGGCGCGGTGAGACGAAGGCTGAACAGCGAATCCCACAGCGCCTGCACGATCGGATACAGCGTGACCAGGAGCATGATGCCGAAGGCGGGGCCCGCGAGCATCCAGCCCAGCCGGGCCTCCGCCCGCGCGCGGTCGGAGCGGCGCTTCTTCTTCACGGGAGCCGCCGGCTCGGCGCGCCCCGTGGCGCGGGTGATCGTGTCGGTCACAGCAGTCGCTCCCCTCTGAGCACCGCGAGGATGAAGTCGGTCGAGGTCTGCGGCGTCGTATCGGGGGTGACGGCGTTCGGCGGATGCCACGTGCGCTGCAGCCCGATGGAGATCTCGTTGTAGTAGGGCGTCTGCGGTCGGGGCGCGCCCAGCTGAAGGGACTCCGCGATCGTGGACGCCATCGGGAACTTCTCGTTCACCTCGGCGTCGTCGTACGCGGCGAGGTTGGAGGGCGGGTTGCCGTTGGTGACGAAGTACTGCGCCTGGTTCTCCGGGGTCACGATGCACTGCACGGCCTGCCAGGCGAGGTCGACGTGCTCGCTGTACGCCCCGACGCCGAGGTTGATGCCGCCGACGGGCGGAGCGGCCGGGGTCCCGGCATCCACTCGGGGGTACACCGCCCAGCCGAGGTCGTCGACGATCTCGGGGGCGGCCCCCTGCATGGCCGGGTAGACGAAGGGCCAGTTGACCATGAACGAGCCGTTGTCGCCCTGGAAGAGGTTCATGCTCGCGTTCTCGTCCGCGGTCGGCAGCCCCGCGCCGCCCAGGCCCGAGGAGCCGATGCGCCCGATGATCTCGGCGGCTTTCTTGCCCGCGTCGGACTCGAGTCCGAGCTGCATCTCGTCGGGCTTCGCCTCGGGGTCCTCGAGGATCTTCCCTCCGCCCGACGCGACGAGGGCGTTGATCCAGACCGTGAGCGACTCGGCGAGGGCGCCCTGCACGCCCAACTGCTTGTTCTGGTCCTCGGCGGCTTGGATGATCTGGTCCCAGGTCACGGGCTGCGTCATGTCGAGGCCCGCGGCCTCGGCGACCGACTTGCGGTACCAGAGCAGCTGCGTGTTCGCCCAGAAGGGCACCGTCACCAGCTCGCCGTTCCAGCTGGCCGACTGCACCGCCCCTTCGACGATGCCGTCGGTGTTCTGCAGGTCGTCGGGAACCGGCGCGAGGAACCCGGGCTCGGCGAGTTCGGGGATGAACGGCGGGTCGAGGCTCATGATGTCGAGCGACCGGTCGCTCGCCGCCAGACGGCGGGCGAGCTGTTCGCGCTGCGAGGCGGCATCGCGCGGCAGCAGCGAGGTCTCGATGCGGTACGCCCCGTCGGCGGCCTCGGTACAGGATGCCGCGATCTCGGCCTGACCGCCGTCGTCGGGGTTGATGTACCAGGTGAGGGTGGGAACCCCGTCGTCCGCGGAGCAGGCACCGAGCGTCCCCGCGAGGGCGAGGGCCGAGGCTCCGGCCACGATCCGTTTCAGGTTTCGCATCCGGCCCCCTCGCCTCGGTGCGGGCGTCGGTGCCCGGCGTCGTGCACTCCATCCTGTCGATGCGGGGCGAATCCGGGCACGAGGGTTGCCCCCGTCGATCGGGGGATGGTACTCGCGCGAACGACGAACCGCCCCGTCCGAGGACGGGGCGGTTCGGTGGGCTCACTCGCCGCGCGAGATCGCGATCATCTCGTCGCGGGGGACGACCTTGATGCGCGCACGCTCGTGCGGGGCGCCCAGGGCCATCTCGTGCTCGTCGAGGCGGTGCCAGCCGTCGAGGTCGGTCCAGCGCACGCCGCGCTCGGCGAGCAGGGCGGGGATCGCCTCCTCCTCGGGGTGGGCGGGACGCCACCACTCGCTCTGGTCGTTGATGACGTGGCGCACCGTCTCCATGGCATCCGATTTGGTGTGC